>Ga0111538_10000396_pt1 | contig 57164 bp, 69 predicted proteins | sample SoiMethybrSBSTD1_FD_79669 | JGI IMG/M metagenome (GOLD analysis project Ga0111538, IMG submission 79669) | Bulk soil microbial communities from a Populus tree surrounding site in Tennessee, USA - Soil MetaG P. TD hybrid SBSTD1 (version 2)... | ecosystem: Environmental > Terrestrial > Soil >... | reverse complement strand
GTTTACTGTCCAGCCATTTATCAACACACCCGGAAGTGATATCCCAAATAAAACGGATAACCGCTACGGTGGGCCGGGCGACGTAGGTCTAGGGTACGCAACCATCGATTTTTACTACTATCCAAATCGGCCGGATGACCAAGCGTTCGTCCCTATTGATGAATCAGACAAAAACATTCTTGGGCACTACGGCTGCTAGCCTCGCTACAAGATAACACTCGACCCGAACCGTATAGACAAGTCGGTCTAGTTACTGTATAATTACCCCTGTTACGCACTACAGTAAATAAGGGAAAAGAGCAGCCCGACAAAAAGTCACGCCTTTTTGCCGGCGCGATGAGAAAGACCGTAGGTTTGTCTCATGCCCGATGTAGTAGAGCAACGGATGCTTCAATCCATGCTCGAAAGGAGATCTAATTACTTATGGCAAAAGCCGTAAAAGCAAATCTAAAAATGAAAATCCCAGCCGGCCGGGCCAGTGCCGCACCTCCTGTAGGTAGCACGCTCGGTCAGTACGGTGTTAACATGATGGATTTTATTAATCCATTTAACGAACAAACCAAAGACATGCAGGGACAAACCGTCACTGCGCACATTACGGTCTACGACGACCGCACCATGAGCTTTCGCGTTGTAAGCGCTCCCACCGACGACCTTATACGTGCCAAACTAGGCATCGACAAAGGTTCCGGGCGGCCTAACACCGAGAAAATCAGCAAAAAGCTGAGCGCTACGGCCTTGACCGAAATTGCCGAAGTAAAAGCCAAAGACATGAACACCGACGACATTGAGGCAGTCCGCAAGATTGTTGCTGGCACTGCCCGAAGCATGGGCGTCGAAGTCGAGTAGGCTACCCTCATGGAAGGCGACAACGAACACATCGATCCAACCGAGCTAGAAGAAGGCCTATTACAGGATGTTCAGGCCGCCGCACGAAGATACAAAGAAGCGGCAGCAGCCCTTGAAGCCGCCCAGGACGAGCTCAAAGCCGCGGGCGAAAATCTTAAGGCAACAGCTGAGGCCGGCGACCAGGCACTGAATGGTTATTGGACTCCGGAGGACATCACCGAAGCGAGCTATCCACCCACCGCCCAACGACTCTTCGACGCAATCTCAAGTATTCAAGAAGCGAACCCGGATTTATTTAGGGATTTAGGTTAACCGTGGGAGGCTAGCGCCGTCTGAACCACAAAGGAGAAATAATTATGGTAAAAACCACCAAGAAATCACCTGAGGAATTAGAACTAGAAGCTTTGGCTGCCGCAGCTGAACAGCAGGCTGCCGAGACTGTCGTCGAAACTCCAGCCCAAGAATCTGCTGAGCCAGCTACTCTAGCCAAAGCTGGCAAACGTAGCGCCAAAAGCTTGGCCGAAGCCGAAGAAAAGCAGGCCAAAGAAGAGCGTAAAGCTCACGCCGACGACGAAAAAGCCGCAGACAAACCCAAGCCAGCTGTCAAACCAGCTCGCTCGCGTTTGGAACGCCGCGGTAAAAATTTCCGCAAGGCTGCAGAACAGATCGACAAGACCAAGGCCTACAGCCTGACAGAAGCTCTAGAACTGGCTACCAAAACCAGCCCAGTTAAATTTGATGCTAGCGTAGAGCTACACGTTAACCTAAATGTCGACCCCAAACAGGCCGATCAAAACATCCGCGACAATTTGGTTTTACCCGCTGGGACCGGCAAAACAGTACGCATTGCGGTGTTTGATGACCAAAAGATTGAAGGCGCAGACCTAAGCGGCGTCGAAACCATCCTAAAAGATCTAGAAAAGGGAGCCATCAATTTTGACGTCCTTGTTTCTACTCCAGCCCAGATGCCAAAACTTGGCAAATACGCCCGACTACTTGGCCCACGTGGTCTTATGCCAAACCCCAAAAGTGGCACTGTGACAGGCGATCTGGCAAAAGCAGTGAGCGAGGCCAAGGCTGGCCGCGTAGAGTACCGCGTTGATAGTACCGGCATTGTGCATGTAGCCTTTGGCAAGGTGAGTTTTGGCGCTAAAAAGCTAGAAGACAACGCCCGCGCTGTGCTTACCAGCATTAAAGGCAATAAACCGGCTAGCGTAAAAAGCAATTATGTCAAAGCTATTCACATAGCCACTACAATGGGTCCTTCAATTGCTATTGCAACCAGCGAAATTTAGATATACTAAAACACTATGATATCGCCAGAAAAAATCAGCGATCGTGCTCTTCGGGCAGCACATATAGTCACCGCCCAAACCGGACCGCGTGGCGAATATCCACTCGTGGAGTATCGTCCGGTTGCCATGGCAGCACTAACAATCGGCAACCAGGTCGCACTGGTCGACACGGATCAAGGACCGTCCTTTCCCTACAGCGAACAAAATTGGCTCACGGGCCCTACAGATAAATCTCAAATTGCCCGATTTTTGACCCGCATCACAGACGCCTTAGGTGTCGGGGATGAACTTATTAAAGAAGTAGATGCCCTTATCGGTCTGCCCGATAGCAGTGACTACCTACTACCCGGCGCTAGACTTGATGACTACCCTGGCGATCATACGGCACTCTATGTCCCATTCAGGGTTGAGCTAGACACCGATGATCCCCATAGCGCACCCGAACTCGGACGCGGAACCTACTGGTATTCCACCGAAGAAGCATACCAAGCACTCAGTCCGCCACAAGGAGCAATCGGACTACCTCGGCACTTGCCCGATGACCAAGTTGCCCAGCTGGCCATGCTTGACCGCGTTGCTGTAGTCCTGGGCTAACAACATTTACAAGACCCTTCGCTACTGAGATAATCTGACTATACTGTCAATCTAAATTGCGAGGGAATCATGCCAGCAGATAACACCAGCCCAGAACCAGATGGCTACTATAACGAAGACGACGCGAGCGATAGCGAAATCGATCTCAGCTTCCTAGACGACAAACCCAAGCAGTAGCTGGCACGTGCCTATGCGTATTGGTTTGGTTGTCCCGCATATCTTTTTACACAAAGATATATTGCCGGGGGTTATATTTTCGCCAGGTAAGTTAGCCCTAGAGCTAGCTGCTGGTCTTGAAGCCATGGGCGCGGAGGTAACTCTCTTTTCGCCGGGCCCGGCAGACACTAGCGTCAAAAATGTCACAGCCGATTTGCGCTATTTTGAAGCCGAGCTGGCCGGACGAGGCGATAGCTACCTTGATCTGCTCAAAAAACACCCGGTAACTTTTATCTCGCTCGCTCGCCAAGCACAAGCCGAAATAGTAGCCAAGGCTTTTGCTATGGCCAACAACAACGAGCTAGACATCGTGCATATCTACACCAACGAGGAAGATATTGCTTTGCCGTTTGTGCAGTTTTGTCAAAAACCGGTAGTCCTTACGCACCACGACCCCTTTAATTTTTTGATAAAGTACAAAAACGTCTTCCCTAAATATAAGCATCTCAACTGGATTTCAATGTCTATGTCCCAGCGGGCCGGGATGCCAAAGGACACCAATTGGGTTGATAACATTTACCACGGGCTGCCACTCGATGAATTTAAGCCAAACTTTGCAGCGGCAGAGGACTACTTAGTCTATATTGGCCGCATTATCGAGCCAAAAGGCGTGCACCTAGCCATCAGCGCCGTCAAACAATATAACGAGCAGCATCCCGAGCACCCTTACCAGCTGAAAATCGCTGGCAAGCATTATTCCGGCCATGGCAAAGACAGCTATTGGCAAAAGCAAATAGAGCCAGAGCTAACTGATCCGGCAATAGAATATATTGGCTTTGTACGCGGCCCGGAGAAACAAGATTTGCTGGCCAATGCCTCGGCGCTACTAGCACCATCTAAATTCGATGAACCGTTTGGCATGGTGCTAATCGAAGCCCTAGCCTCAGGCACACCTATCATTGGCCTGGATAGTGGCGCTATGCCAGAAATTATTAAGCCTCATAAAACTGGCTTTGTGGTCCCGAAAGAATCGACTGATGCCCAAACGGCGAGCGGGTTGTCTCGCGCGATTGCCGATATACCTACTATTCGTCGAACCGATTGCCGCGCCGACTTTGAAGCGCACTTTACGCTAGATCGAATGTGCCGCGAACACCTGGAAGTCTATAAGAAATTGGTTGTCGGGTAGATCTTTAACCTTCTAAACTCATTTTCGGTCGGCCCTACTGGCCGCCACGTGCTTCTTTTTACTTGGTCAAAAAGAAGCCAAAAACCCACCGGGCACGTCAGAAACACTACTAGCTTCCAGGCCTGAGATACGGCGCCAAAACAACATCCCTACGGGATGGTCCAATTCTCTGTACTTAAGAATCGAATTGGACACAGTTTTGTCTCTACCCCGTACCTCAAACCTTCCACCTAATCGGTTTCCACCGATGCCCGGACCCGGAGCGCAAATGCTACCGAGGTTCCAAGCTCTATGTCGGGCGTCGACAACTACCCGATTGGTTGGAAGAAGATTTTTCGGAATCAGACAAAACCGTGTTCCGATCCTGCCTAAATATCGAGATCGGAACCGACCCGATAGGGACGTTGTTTTGTTGCCGAAAAAATTCTGGAAGACAGTCGAGTGGTTGTCGTTGCCCAGCGGGTTTTGCGCCGCTTTTGACCGATCAAAAGCGGCTCGGGACAGACCGAAGGGATGTACGAAAAATTGATACTAAACAATAACTAAATCGGTCTTGATGCGCGGATGCGATTGGTAATTTTCTAAGACAAAATTTTCTTCTTTGAAGTCGTCGATGCTTTTAACGTCGCCGACTATTTTGAGTTTTGGAAGCGGGAATGGCTTACGCTGCAGCTGCTCTTTGACGGCGTCGATATGGTTGGTGTAAAGATGGGCGTTACCAACGGCTACAATTAACTCGCGCGGTTCAGCGCCAACTAGATGTGCCACCATATGAAGCAGCAGGGCGTACTGGGCAATGTTAAACGGCGCGCCGAGGAACACATCCCATGAGCGCTGGTACAGCTGCAGACGCAGCTTGCCCTTGGTTAAATCAAACTGAAACATGGTGTGGCACGGGGGCAGGCGCATATCGCCGTAATCATTCGGATTCCAGCGTTTGTCGCCCAGTTCGCCGGCGTTCCAGGCGGTCACAATTATACCCTTAGAATCCGGATTGGTTTTTAATTGGTCAATGGCCCAGGCAAGCTGGTCGAATTCGGGCTGACCATCTGGGCGTTTCCAGTGCCGCCACTGCACGCCATACACACGGCCAAGATCGTTCGAGCCCTCGTGCAAAAAACCGTCCCAGTATTTTATGCCATGCTCATGCAGGTACGTCACGTCTGAGGTGCCGCTGATAAACCAAAACAGCTCATGCAACAAAATGGTAAAAGGCATTTTTTTGGTGGTAAGCAGCGGAAAACCATGGCGCATATCAAAATGCAGCTGACGGCCAAAGACCGACTTAACAGGATGGATGCCGCGGGTGGGCTTGGTTTTACCATTTTTTAAAATATCCACCATTAACTGTAGGTATTCGTATTCGGGATGCGTCATGCAAGTAGTATAGCAATGCCGATTCTACAACGCTGTAATGATCTAGATAGATTTCCATACATAATGACAAGTCAGCCGCTATACTACCATCTAAATATGATTCAGCCAGATACTAACCGAGTACTACAAGTCTATGGGCTCAGGGCAAAAGAGGTGCGTCCAGTCCAAAAGGGGTATCGCAACCACATCTACCCCGTAATCCTAACGAGTGGCCGCACAATTAGCCTTATTATCTATAAAAGTGAGCCTGATATTCTGGCCAAAATAGAAAATGCCCACTATGTGAGCAACTACCTGGCAAGCAAGAGATTGCCAGTGCGAACCACCGAAGACGACCGAATACTCCAAATTCAATCGCCTCGCCACAAGACATATGGCGCTATCTATAACTATTTGCCCGGCCACACCATCCCATGGGAAGCCTACACCATGGCGCACATCAAAGCTCTCGGGGCAACGATGAGCGACATGCACGCACATCTTGCCAAGTTGCCGCGGAAAAAGCTGCCAAATATAACCGACGAATACCACATGGTCCTGACGCGCATGAATATGTACTTTGCAGATCAAGGTGTGCGGCAGGCCATGGAGCACAAACTTGGACTATGCGTAAAGCCGAATAGCATTAATGGCTTCGTACGCTTACTCCAAAAACTAGCCGGGTCCCCAGTTCAGCAACCGCTCCATATGGATTTTGTGCGTGGCAACATTCTGTTTGACGACGCTTCCGCCATTGCCGGCATTTTGGATTTCGAGAAGGCCGCCTACGGCGACCCGCTGCTGGACATCGCCCGCACGCTGGCATTCTTGTTGGTTGATTGCAAATACAAAACCGAGGCAAAAGTGCGCAAATATTTCCTACATTCCGGCTATAACAAACGCGGTGGCAGCAGCTTCGTCGGCCGCTCAGCCGAGCTGGAGATGGCTGTCACCCTCTTTCTGCTATACGACTTTTATAAATTTCTAAGGCACAATCCTTACGAATATCTGGGCCAAAATGAGCATTACATACGCACACGCGACTTTCTACTACGGCAGACAATTATCTCTGTTTGCCCAGGCGCGGAGGGTTAAGCAACCGCTGCACGTCCTGATACAGCCTATGCCCCGGGTTCTCGGCTAGCTCGTCACCATGTTCGGCAAACCAGGCAAGCTCCTGCGCATACAGTGTTCCGAGTTCGTCGGGAAGACCAAATTTTTCGCGGCGTTCGTGAATAAGATCAAACGTAATGACCTGGCGTACATCAGCAAGCGAGATATCCAGCCGCGCCGCTAGCTTTTTGGTGATCCGTTCGTACCCGCCCAGAAACACATGGGCATAGTTGCCGCGGAAAAGCGCCCAAGGAGGGGCAAGATCGGTGTTGACGTCTCGCACACGAATGGCCAAAGCGGCAAGACCGGCCAATCGGCGATCAGGCGTATCATAAATACCTTCCTGTAATAGAACGGCAGGACCGTCGGGGTGCGTACGCACCCAATTTAGGAAGCTCTTGGCATCAGTCGGTATACTGGCATCCAGACCAAATTGGAAGACTGGTCCGGAAAAGCCCAATACGAGTCTACTCATTTCGGCACCAGGGTAATTTTTTATAGTATTGATAATGCTTTCCCGCGCGTGGCCCACAACGCAAAGATCGACATCAGAAGAAATATCACTTGTGCCTTGGGCCCGGCTACCCACTAAATGCACACCTAGCACACCAGGCTGGGCGCTCTCGGCAGCGCTGGCCAGCTCATCGACGAGTGCCAAATTTTGCCGGTGTACGGCGGGTGCTATGCCATGCAGCGCCAGTTGTTCTTCGAGCAAGAACTCGCCAATCTGTTCAAGAGAGTACTGTGAATCGTGTATAGCTTCCATAAAATCGATACTTTACCATGTAATCGCTTAGATCGCCATATCTACTATTCTGTGGCTATCTGTTAGAATGAGCGTACAAGAACTGGAGGAGTAGATAGTGTCTGCCTGGAAAAAACGACTAATCGCAATGAGCGACCTAATGACTCTGCATGAACAGCTTACCGAAAAAGGCAAAAAAATCGTCTTTACCGCTGGTTCGTGGGATCTATTACACGTCGGTCAATGTCGATATCTAGAAGCTGCTAAAAGAGAAGGTGACGTGCTGGTGGTTGGAGTCAGCACCAACGAAGCTATCCGTAAAGTCAAAGGGCCCAACAAACCTATTCTGGACGAAAAAATTCGGGCCGAAATGCTAACCTTTCTGCGTAGCGTCGATTTTGTGACCCTGCTACCCGAGCCCAGCTGTGCCCCAACTCTGGGCCTACTTAAGCCGGACGTGTTCATAACGGTCAAAGAAGATTGGGCCGCCGAATATAAAGAATCCAAAGAATATAAAATCGTCACCAAGTATGGCGGCCAAGTCAAAGTGGTTGACCGCCAATCAACGGCGTTGTCAACTACCAAGATTGTGCAGCGCGCCATTGGCGGCCAGCTCGGTGATATCTTTAAAGATTTTATGGAACTACGTAAAGATCCGCTGAAAGAAAGATGAAACTGACGCCCGAGGAACAAAAAAAACAAGTCTACTACCGCGACGCCCGCACCGGCGGCTACTATGGTGACATCTGGACTACGGTCGGGAAATGTGTCTTCTGCGACATGCGCGATAAGTACATTTTTTACGAAGAGAACGGGATTGTCATGACCGTAGCGCTCTATGCCTACATCGATGGCAACTTAATGATCATTCCGCGCCGACACGTTAAGTCGGTCAAAGAACTTACTGATGTAGAATGGGCCACGATACGTAAGTTCATGTACATGGCCAAAAAGATCGTCCGTAAGGTGCATGGGCACAAAGATATCGAATATCTGCTACGCGACGGCGGTACTACGGTAAATAGTACTGTCCAAGACCATCTGCACATGCACGTTATTCCGTTTGATGCGCCAGATTTGCAGCAATTCAACTACCGCAAACTCAAACACACGCCCCTCGAAAATGCTAATCTTTACAAGGCCGAGGCAAAGACGCTCAAAAAGTTGAATGAAAAGTTCGACGAGAAATATGAACGTAAAACGCAGATAGAGATCGACTGCACGCTCATTCTGATTAATGACCGGTCTGAGGTGCTATTTCATGAACGCTCAAGCGGAGCAAAAATTGGCGACGATTGGATCTCGCCGCCCGGCGGCATGGTGGATGACCTTGACCGTTCGCTCGAGGCAGAACTCGCTCGTGAGCTGCGGGAAGAAACCGGCCTCAAGCTTGACCCCGCAAAGTTTGCACTAGTTTCATCGAGTGTTGAGCGGCTCACAAGGCACCGCCAAAATCCTACGTCTGGCCAAACATCACCGTATGTCCACCAATTTTTGTGGAATATCTACGTTCTAAAGGGCGTTCAAGTGAATGAGCATCTAAAGCCAGGTGATGACGCAGTAAAGATGCTCTGGATCCCGCTGAGCGAAGTACAAAACCACCCGCGGATTTCCCCGGGCATGAAAGCGGCGATCGCCAAGGTAGCGACATGAATTTTAATTGGAGCGAGCTGGCCTTTGGTAGCAGAAAACCGCTGAACGACCTAAAGGCCACATTCATTGCTGCGCCGCGTGAACTATCAACCAAGCGCTTTACCCAACTTATCAAAGAATACTTGCCGCAGGGCAATATTGTCCTTGGGCTGGCAAAGGAGCCATTTGTACTCGGTTTCGAAGGCCAACCACAGTTCCGCACGCTGCAAGTAAGGGACGTACAGGCCATCATCGACAAGGTACACAAAGCCGGTACCAAGCACCGTATCTACACGCTCAATTACTTTCAACGCGAGTTGCCGTTCATTCTGGAAAAACTAAAATTCAATCAGGTACTGCTGGTCAATGGCTCGTGGAAGCAAACCTTCCACACCAATACCGCCTATTACATCCTGGCCAACAAGCGCATCGATTACGCGATGCTATCGCCATTCGCAGACGAGACGGAAGCCAAAGCCTACGAAGCGAGGGCGATGAAGGAGATTGGCGCCGCGCACCCTTTTAAACCAGGCAAATACACCGAAACCCAGATGGCTGCGCTGGCCAAAGAAGTTGCTGAGTATTCATTTGACTACAGTTTCCAGACCGGCGTAGCCTTAGGGAAGAGGACAAGCAAAACCTATGACTTGCTAGCCTGGACATATAACAAAGTGGTTCCGTACCAAACCTACGCTATGCATCATGGCGCCTCGCGCGAAGTCAACTTCTCGCCACCGCACGACCTTAACCACTACGACACCGTCCATGCCGAAGTCGAATTGATTATCAAAGCCCAGAAAGAAAAAATCGACCTGAGCGGCACGACTTTATTTATTAATCTTTTGCCATGCCCGATGTGTAGCCGAATGTTCACTGAAACCGACATTAATGAGTTTGTATACGCCGAGGATCACTCGGGCGGCTACGCCGTCAAAATGCTCGAACAAGCAGGTAAAACAGTAAGGAGACTCATATCATGAACGTATTTATTATCGCTGCTATTACTATTGATGGCTTTATTGGACGCAGCAGTGGCCACATTGCCGACTGGACAGGGAAGGCCGACAAGCAAGTCTTTGTACGCTTAACCAAAGAAGCCGGCGTGGTGGTCATGGGTTCCCGCACATTCGCCACGATTGGCCGAGCCTTGCCTGGGCGACGCACCATTGTATATACCTCAAATCCAGAAAAAATCAACGCCGATGGAGTCGAGACTACAAACGAAACACCCGCCGATCTATTGGATCGGCTCAATAAGGAAGGGGCCAAGGGTGTAGCGATCTGCGGTGGCGCAACTATTTATAGCTTATTTATGGATTCCGGCCTGGTTAACGAGATGTATCTTACTATTGTCCCTGTTCTATTTGGCCAAGGTGTGCCGCTATTTGATAGCTCGCTTGATGTAAAGCTACATTTACACAAATCGACCCCACTAAAAGACGATGCCTTGCTCTTGCACTACGGGATAGAAAAGCATTAGTACTATAATCTTCTTGCTCAAAATATAAGCTTGTGTCTAAATTATAGTTATGGAGAATAGCGAGGGACTATTTATTGCAATCGAGGGTGGCGACGGTGCAGGCAAAAGCACCCAATTTGAGCTACTGCTCGAGCGCCTAAAAGCTGATGGTCGCGATGTTGTTACCTATAAATTCCCACGCTATAATCAATCATCTAGTTACTTTGTGCGTGAATACCTAAAAGGCGCCTATGGCCCGGCCGACACAGTGGGTCCATATACCGCCGCCCTTTTTTACGCACTAGATCGCTATGAGGCAGCGGCCGAAATTACTGAGGCACTGCAGACAGGCAAAATTGTACTTGTTGACCGCTACGCTGGATCTAACATGGCCCACCAAGGCGCAAAGTTTACCAACCTGGAAGAGCGACGTGGCTTTTTTATTTGGCTGGATAACTTAGAATTCGAGATGCTTAAAGTGCCACGCCCGACACTCAACCTCGTACTACGCGTGCCGAGTGTGCTAGCCGAGCAATTGCTAACCCAAACAGGGAAGGAGCGTGATGTCCACGAGTCCAGTCCTAACCATATGGAACAGTCGGCGAGCGTGTTCGAAGATCTTACAGAGCTCTTCCCAAGGGACTTTCATCGTATTGACTGCGTGCGCGATGGCAAATTAATGCCTGCGGCGACTATTCATGAATTAATCTGGCAAAAAATCGTACCACTGCTGCCTGTTAAATCACCCACTTCGGAGACTAAACCGCCCGAAACGGTAGTCGAAGATGTAGCCCAGCCTCAAAATAAAAAGCACTTGTTTGCCATTGAAGGGGCAAGTGATTTGTTGATTCGTAAACTAGGGGGAACAAAGGGCACTACATACGAACAGTCAGGCAAACAAAAATACGTTACACCGACGCAACTAAAACCCGAAACCAAGCAGCAGTACCAGGCCAAGATGGACCAAATTCTTGACCTCCACGATCAAATGATGAGTACACTCACAGCGCATTTGGCCAAAACCTCGTCTGCTGCGGCCAGCGAACGGGAAGCAACGGTTACTCTCCGCGCAGTATTGCCGGTAGCCACCACCGGGAGTGCCAAAATTGATGCCAGCGATGCTTTGTTTGAAGAGCTCATCTGTCGGCTAATATCCGACCCGCTGCCAGAAGCCCGGCAAGCCGGCAAACAACTATTACTTGAGGCACGTAAATTAGACCCGGGAGCCTTACCGAATGCCACACAGGCGGCAACGTCGTCAGATAACATTCACGAACTGGCACAGGAATATCTAGGTGGCAATCACACCGACACAAATCCGGTCCAATTGGTGTCGGCGACCCCACGTAACGAACTGGACATACTGCCCGATATACTTTTTGAGCATACTGCTCAGCCCATTCGGGATTTACAAAGCGAAATTGCGCTGTGGCCATACACAAAAAAATCGGATATCTTTTTGACCTACCTAAAACAGCCGGATCCCAAGGCTTTAAAACATATCCATTACGACTTCGACATTGTCTGTGATTACCAGACTCTTCGCACGCTTCAGGCAGAGTATCCTAATGTCGAGATCAGCTGGCAAGCGCTTACTCCCAGATATGGCTATGAGCTACCAGCCGTCGTTGACCAAGCGGGCTTGAGTGATAGCTACGAACAGTGCTTCGACATCAGCCTTGGCCTTTACAGCCTATTGCAAGAAGCTGGCTATCCGCTCGAGGCCCAATACGCGACTTTGCAGGGCCATAAACTACGCGCTAAGGTTAGCTTTACCGCTTTGCAAGCCCAAAAAATAGTAGCCGCTAAGCCTACTGCACCATCAACCTACGCCGATCTGCTTCATGAGTTAGGCGACAGACTGAGTCAAATCCACCCACTTATTGGCGAGTCCGGGCACGACTAGCCCGTTACGATTTGCTCCATATCTCCTGTGGGGGCCATGCCGCGTAGTGCCCTGTACTCAGCAGCGGCCTTCTCCCTTGAAACTCCAGCTGGACCTTCCTCGTGCGGGCAGGAACCCAGCGCGGCATAGCCACAGTGAAAGGCTACGGCGACGGCACGCGCTCCTGACTCTGTTCCTTGGCTTGATAGTATTTCTTCCATATAGTTTCTCCCTTACATAACAAAAAGGACTCCTGTGGACGGAGCCCTTTAGTTACTACAATTATTTTTTATTACTTCGGCTCGATCCACGCGTTATCACACGTAAAATACCAACCAAAAAAGCCGCTCATCTGGTTAGAATGGTGATTCGCATGGATATAAACCATGTCGATATTAATACGCACATGTTATCTATTCGTCAAGACCCTCCCTCCTAAAAGTCATAAAAACCTTGACCAAACCAGTGGGCGCCTGTATATTCAGCCCTAATGTCAACAAATAGCATCATTCTTGGTCTCATTATTCTCGGCTCGAGCGGAGCGCGGTTACAATTTGCCCAAGAATAGCTAGATATAACAAGCAATCAAACCGAGCTCCACACCAGAGCTCGGTTTTTTTATTAGGGGAAAATATGACAGCAATAGCCGAATGGGGTCCATGGCAAGACCAACACACAATCGATGGTGTAGCCCAGTACAGCCAACAGGGCCTGCGCCTCGCCACGCCACAAGAAGTGCGCGGGATGGATCCAGACAAGTTAGAGCAGGTTGCACGTGACTGCGGTGCAATGTTAGCCGAGGTATACAGAGGCACCTACCCAATGAGTACTGGTGACGCCGAAAAATTAGTTGATAGTATTCGAACAGGAGAGACCCATCTATACACGCTTTCGACACCCGAGACATTAGTCGGCATGGCCGCCTTGGTGGGGCACTCTAATCCTCTTGGTGGACCAATTAAGGTGAGCGAACTAGGACGAGCCTGCGGTGTGCCTCTGCCCGATGGCAGCAGAGTGTCACTCGGACCTTTTCTTAAATATCGGGTTCCACACGCTCTAGACACTAGACCAGACGAAATCGACTTTTTTGTCTCTTCTACCCGAGCTGCTGCCGAAGCCCGCAGCACACCAAATGGCGAAGTGCCGAGCGGCAGAGGTGTGCAAAGTGTTTGGTGGGGCGGACGCAAATATGGTGGCAGCAATGCCATGCTCACTACGTACGCGAGCTGGAAATATAGGCTAGGTGACGTAGAGCCATTCAATAGCTTCGTCATCCCGGCCGATCCCGAAGAATGGGCGAAGGCAGTAAACCAAACCCCACTCTATGTTGATACCGAATGGAGCAGAGACATTATTAAGACACTTCTTACCGAAGGCTCCGGGGGAAAAGTGCAACCCAATATTATAGTGCGGCCTGATCAAAACGGTGCACCAAATATGAATATGGCAGAGGTAGCGGCGCCATCAGCAGTATCAGCGGCTCGATTTGTGGTAACCGAGGCAATTAACACACCACATAACATGGCGGATGTTGACGAAAGATTAGCCGACACCTTCAGCCAAGAAACGGTCGTTGAAGCCGACATCGCTACCACCCCGCGCGGAGCAACGGCCATGCGACAACTTCGCGAAGCTGGCTGGACACTTGTAGGTTGGGAGCCTTCCAACTTGCAATATGGCGCCATTTGCCCTGTGTACGCGCGAGTTAACCCTAGTGCCGTCCCAGAACTCCTTGCCGCCCATCAACATCCAGAATATTTCGACGAAGCCGGCTTGAGCAAAACGCGTACAATACTAGGTATTGGGTATGCATCCATGGTCGCCCAGGCAAGTAAATAGTGAACTTCTATGAGCACCAAACATCTCGAAGACGCATTACAAACATTCCTGACTATTGAATCGATAGCCGCCAAACCCAGTCAGCTACGAAGGGCCATTAATTTTGTAGCCGATTATATTGCCAGCCAGGACCCCCGAGTTACGATTGAACGATTTTCTAAAAATGGCAAGCCGAGTATCCTGGCCTACAAGGGCGCTGCCCGCCCCAAAAATTTTGCCGTCTTGCTGAATGGGCATGTCGATGTCGTACCAGGTACACCCAAGCAATTTAAGCCAAAGGCGCAGGGCGACAAACTATACGGACGGGGAACACTCGATATGAAAGGCGCAGTTCTGGTGATGAGCGATGTATTCTGCAAGCTTTCGCAAGTTAGTGCGTACCCACTTGGGCTGCAAATTGTCAGCGACGAAGAGATCGGAGGTGCGAACGGCACAAAGTATCAGATAGAACAAGGCGTGCAAGCCGACATGGTAATCTGCGGGGAATACAGCCCATACGCGTCAATCTGCAACGAGTCACGCGGTATTTGCCAAGCGCAAGTAACTTTTCGGGGCAAAACCGCACATAGCGCCTATCCATGGGACGGCGTTAATGCTGCGGTATGCGCCAGCGAATATATAACCAAACTATTAGCCCGCTATCCTGTACCGACCACTCAGTCTTGGGTAACCACCGCAAACGTTTCGTCAATCAACACACCGAGTACCACCATCAACCGCGTTCCGGATAGCGCGACCATACAACTTGATATCCGCTACGTTCCGGCAGATAAAACATTCGCCCGCATGGAATCCGCCACCGCCTTCTTACGCTCCATAACAACTGCCGAAAAGGAAATAGCGATTAGCATGTTCGAGCCAGCCCATTTTGTAGAGCAAACACATCCCCTGGTAAAGCAGCTGGCTACTGCGCTATCCAAAACTACCGGCAAAAAAACCATCTTTGTCCAAAAACCCGGTGCGGCTGACGCCCGATTTTATAGTAGCCTGGGCACACCAGCGCCAATACTTGGCTTACAAGGGGAGGGATTACATGGCGACAACGAATATGTAGAGCTGTCTTCACTCGCTAGCTATCACCAAACACTTACTACATTTCTTAACACTCTGAAGATTTGACTATGATAAGGAGGGAGCGTATAATCACGAGCAATATGTCTACACTTCAGATGAACGTCCTCTTTATTGTGTGCCCGATGGAGCTCGGTTAGATAAAGACAACCAAGAAACAACTAACCGAGCCAAACAGCTCGGTTTTTTAATATAAATTCAATTATTATGCCAATAACTACAAACCCAACAGAACAACATGTCGCTCGAGGCAGTCACCCCATCGAAACGTTGCTGCATGGCAACAAGATACCAAGTCTGGCCTCATTTTTGGCCGGTAAGCCCGAGCAGGTTATTGCCAGCAACAATCCCATCATCGCGATTACCTGGCTACACACCAACGAAGATCACGCGCCGACAGTCGCGCACGAGATATACAGCAAACATCCAGAACTAGCCAAACACATCAATTATATCTGCGGCAATCCCCTAACTGCCCAAACTGCTCCAGAAAAGGGTTTTACACATAGCGATCTCAACCGAAATTTCGATCAAGAGTTAGAGACCGAACTAGATACTGACTACGAAAAGGGTCGGGCACCAGTTGTGCTAGATTTCGTCAAAAACGCCAAGTACGTGTTTGATCTACACAATACGGTCTGCACCAATTTTGGCAAAATCATGATCGTCAGCGAAGAGCACTTTCATAAGCCACGCATTCAAGAGATGATCGCCGCTTCGCCGCTTACACATATTCTTGTGATGCAAAAAGATATTTGCCGCAAAACGCTGAGTGGTGAAAAATTGGGCCGTACCGTTACGTTCGAATACGAGTTACCGCTCACCAAAACAGATGCAATACCAGACGCCATATATACAATGAAAAACCTTATCAGCGGCCACATCCCCCACAAACCATTCGAGCGTCAGATATTCCGCATGATAGGCACTATCCCCAAAACCGAAGACCCGGGTCTAGATGTCAAAAACTTCGAACCCTTTACCGGCGCTGACGGCAAGACTCATTACGCCGTATTCTTGGGGACTGGACCCCGTTCGTACCGCGAAGATCACACCAAAGACTATTGTGGCTACTATGCCACTATGGAACGTCAGGTTATATAAGGTCTCTCACACTATGTCAGACACTAGCCAGTCGCATATTGTGTATATAATGAAAAAATCATGAAATTTGAAGCAATACGTTTACTTGCCGATTTAGTGAGCATCCCGACTGTCACCGAAGACATCGAGGCTAACGATCAAGCGATTGCCTATATCGACACCTATCTTAAAAAGCGCGGCATGTTTACCAAGCGCTTTAAACTTCAAGAAAGCCATGGTGCCCTCATGGCTTTTACCAGACGAAACAACGCTAAACGGCCAGCAGTTTTGCTGGCCGCACACGTTGACGTGGTTGCCGGAAGTTCACAACTTTTTACACTTAGAGAACAAGAGGGCAAACTGCTGGGGCGTGGCGTCTACGACATGAAATTTGCGATAGCCAGCTATATGGCGCTCGTAGACGAACTAGCAGACAACTTAAAAGACTACGATTTTGCCATTATGATCACCAGCGACGAAGAGCCCAGCCCCGAAACCATGGGCAATGGTGTACAACAGCTACTTGCTGCAGGCTATACGGCGCCAATTTGCATCCTACCGGATTCGGCTGCGCCAGGATGGGATATCGAAGAAAAAACTAAAACTGCCTGGCGTTTTAAACTGATAGCCAATGGCCAGACCGCTCACGGTTCGCGCCCATGGGAAGGCGACAGTGCCTCTTTCAAGCTTTTAGGCGCGCTACACGAGCTAAAAGAATTATTCAAAGACCACGGCCCACTTACCGATACGCTAAACATCGGCATTATCAATGGCGGCGTCGCCTATAACCAAATACCCGACCGTATGGAAGCCGCCATAGAAATCCGCCTCGTAGATGCCGACACCCAGCCCCAACTTTTGGAAACAGTACGTCAGATGTGCGCCACATATGACCTCACATACGAAGAACATCCTATGCGTCCAACCATGAAGACTGACCTGTCAAACCCGCTTGTACAATCCTACATGGATGCCGTCGAAGCGGTAACCGGCAGACGGCCAGAAGGCATTATGTCGTTCGCCAGCAGCGACGGCCCATACTTTGTAGCGGCCGGGGTGCCCTGCATTGTGTCTTGTCCAAGGGGCGGGGGACACCATAGCGAAGACGAATGGCTGGACCGCGACCAATTTCTACAATTTGTGCCTATTTTGCGCCACTACTTGGACAAACATGCCAAGAATACCTCTGTTGACACAAAAGCCCAGACGGTATAAAATACTCTAGAACATTACCGAAGACCGTAGCGGTTCGAAAGAACTTAAGAATGCTACCGAGGCGATGAAACAGATATAATTTGTTTTTGAGCACAATAAGTCTTTGGTGATGCGAGAACCAAAGACTTTTTCTTTTGGCTCGATGATCTTTAAAAATCCAGGTCGATAGATTTTATATAAACAAGGAAACACCCTATGGCTTTAACGAAAGACAAGAAGCATGAAGTCGTGAAAGAAGTTGCCGATGCGCTTGGTTCGTCCAAGATGACCGTTGTTGCCAAATACCAAGGCACTACGGTTAAAGCAATTCAGCAGCTCCGCCGCGACGCACGTGGCAACGGCACCAAAGTGCGCGTTGTCAAAAACCGCTTGGTTAGGAAAGCTTTGGCAGATACTGACTCCCTCAAGGATGTCGACACCAGCGCTCTGAACGGTCAGCTGCTCTATGCATTTAACATGCAAGACGAAGTAGCTCCCGCTCAAGTACTGGCCGCATTTGCCAAGACTAACCCAAGTATCGAGTTTGTCGGCGCCATTACGGCCCAAGGCAAATTCATTTCGGCAGATGAAGTAAAAGCGCTGGCAACCCTGCCAAGCCGCGAAAACCTTATCGCCCAAGTTATCGCAACCTTGGGGTCACCGCTCAACGACACTGTTAGTGGCCTTTCCGGCAACTTACACGCACTGTTGGACGGCATCGAATCCAAGGCCTCATAGGAAGGGGCAAGCCCCCTCCTATCGCTCCAACTTCGTTGGAGCTGTTCTCCCTCACAAGGGAATCGTGGTGCCCGAAATAAATTCGGACGCCCCGATACATTTCAAATAAGTAATCAATTAGAAGGAATCAACCCAATGGCTAAAGATTTAAAGAAACTGGCAGAAGAGCTAACCGGCTTGACTGTCCTAGAAGTAAACGAACTAAAGACCATCTTAAAAGATGAATACGGCATTGAACCAGCCGCTGCAGCCGTAGCTGTTGCTGCCGGCCCAGCCGCTGATGCCGCTCCTGCCGCCGAAGAAAAGGCTGAGTGGGACGTTGTACTTAAAGACGCTGGCGCCCAAAAGGTTGCCGTCATTAAGGCCGTTAAAGACATTACCGGTCTTGGCCTTGGTGAAGCCAAAGCAATCGTAGACAGCGCTCCTAAGCCTGTACTAGAAAAAGCCAAGAAAGAAGACGCCGAAGCTGCTAAGAAGACCTTAGAAGAAGCTGGCGCCGTTGTTGAGCTAGCCTAGTTATTGGCTCACGTAGAAAGAACCTCGGGTTTTCCGGGGTTCTTTTTATGCTGACTTTCTTTTAACTGTATGGACACAAATAGACTTTTTATTGTTTAATAACTACCATGGCACTCATTGAAGTTGAACCAGGAGAATACAAGCGTGGCGGCCAAGGCGATGTGCTCGTGTCGCGGGATATATACTCGTGCCTGGTAGTCGCTGCGCGCATCCGTTTAGGAAAAGCTGGCTACCTGGGCCACTTCGCCACCGTCGAAATTGACCCAAATGAGTTAATCGGTCGGGTCGACGAAGTCACGGACGCCGCTACGCGCGAGGCAGGCAACAAAAAACATGTCTCTCTTTGGCTAACCGGTTGTGCACCCATGGATATAGAGTTTCCCGAGATTAGAGCGTCGCGCGAGCTCGTCGGAGATCATCTCGCCGCCGATGGCTTTGCGCGGGTCCGCGAGCTTTGGCTACCAACAGACGAATATGCGATCAACCAAGCGCGGCTAGAGATTGCAGACGCCCACTTCCGCGCACCATTCGTGCATTCCTCTAACTGGCCTGGCTAAAAATTTGTAGGTCTTTTCTATTGTGCCTATAGAAGTAGAACAGATTTTGCTGTATAGATAGGGACAATACAATGCATCACAAAAACGACTATATTTGGTATGTTTCGTACGGCTCCAATTTGCTACGGCAGCGTTTTATGGTATACATCGCAGGTGGCAGGGCACCTGGCGGCACACGTGATCAGCCGGGATGCAGCGATCATACGCCGCCAATTAAGGATGAAGCCATAGAAATACCGAACGACATCTATTTTGGTGGCGAGGCTATGGTATATAGCTGTGGCGCATTTATTGCCCTGCAACCTGGCCCCAAGCCAACAAAAGCACGCGCATACCTTATAACAACAGAGCAATTCTGGCAGGTGGTTCAGCAAGAGAACAATTGGCCCCATCCTATCAAGCGGCCATCAATATCCAGCATTCGCCAGCATGGAACAGCTGTACTGCAAGATATTGGTGGCGAGTACGCACAATTTACGCGCATCATATATTGCGGCGAAAAGGCAGGTTATCCGATGCTCAGCTTCACCGCAGAACACCAGCACGACGAGGTTAAAAAGCCGTCGGATATCTATCTTCAAGTCATGGCGCAGGGACTTGCCGAATCTCATGGTTTAACAGCCACCCAAATCGCTCAGTACCTTGCCGACATACCTGGTGCGGCAGGCGCTTATACACTTCCCGAACTTATCAAAGCTCTGAGCACAGTTATCGATAGTTAAACTTTATCCACAACCGTTTGTCGTTATTTTGACTTGACTTCCACCTCGTGATAGGCTTAGGTGTAAGTGGAGACAAACAAACACTTTCTGTGAGGATTGTGAGACACACAGACATGGCAGATGTAGCAGATAAACAGATCAAGCGACTCAGGGCCCTGATTCAAGAGGCCGAAACGAATTTGGCAGCAGCGAACGAGCTGCTTATTAGTTTAGTGGGCGACGACGAAAAGGTCAGTGCCGTTGTACAAGACGACAACCTAGGCAAAATAGTCGAGGGTGTTTTTGATGGCCAAAACATGGTCGGTTCTGATGGTAAGACCTATCCAGTGCCAGCTAATTACGCCAGTAAGTCTAAGCTGGTCCAGGGCGATATTCTTAAGTTAACCATTGCCGATGATGGCACATTTTTGTACAAACAAATTGGCCCTATACCTCGTAAGCAAATTGTGGGCACTCTCAAGTTAGAAAACGGGCACTACTACGTAGAGGTTGCCGGCAAAAACTTCCGAGTGTTGTTAGCTAGCGTAACTTACTTTAAAGCCAAGCCTGGTGACCAAGTAAGCGTAAATGTTCCAGAAGACGACTCCGCTGCCGAGTGGGCCGCGCTCGAAGCCGCTTTGTAGAATTGCCTCATGCGCTATTCCGGAGAGCTTCTACCAGCCACGCTTGTGGTCGAAGCACAAGAAGCTTTGCGCAACCGATCAATTGGCCCGAGTCCCAAATCACGTCTACATGAGGTGACTGGAAAATTGCGTTCGCTACTTTCTGGACCCGGTCTATGGTATTTTGTGTACCCTGTTTCTGGTGAAGAACAAATATGCCAATCAAACACAGGATCGATGCCCCCTCTGGGACGGGAATCGCTCATTATCAGCAGGGCTCTTTCGCTTGTTGGATCCATAGCCTGCCAACATCTTGATCAGGTACATATGGAACCTCTAAGGCCGGGCAGCTCGGGCAAAGCAATCCAACAGTTATATAGCGTATACAAGCCCTGTGTCCATGTAGAGATTCCACCAGAAGCGCTGAGTGAAATTCTTGTTGTAGGGAGCCCGGACGTAAAAAACCTGATGCAAGGTGGCCACATGATCAATCCCGCACAATTAGCAACTAGTCTGACCGCCTAAGGGAAGTCTAAGCTAAGCTTGGTGGCTCTACAGTAAGTTCAACCATTAGTTCCGCAACATCAGAGATTGTCCGCCGCAGAGCCATATGTTCTTCGTGATTGGTCGCTACTGGCCACTCATAACCTTCCGGTGTTACATAGCAGAAAAGATCTACCGTCATGGTATCTAGGTCTATCTCTGGTGGAGGAGCAAGACGGTCTACAAGATCGACACCGAGTTCATGCGAACTAACCACAGCCCCACCGATATCCGCCACTCGTTCCCTTGGCCGAGCTCTCTCAGCCCAGTCCAACACGCTACGTACAAACCCACGAGGGTCGGCCTCAGCCTGCTCGGCTAGGGTTCCAGCTTCACCTAACGAACTTTCGGCATAGCCCTCATGGTCAAAAATAAGCGCAAGGGTGGCGCGATTACCTTCCACCGACCTTGAGATCACTTGATGCATGCTATGTAAAAGCATAGATACACCTCGTCTAAAACACAATTTGGTTTTTAGGCCTCAAGACTCTGCTTTATACTTGCTGCTTTCTACTTTATACTTGCTCCTACACATGGGACAGGCGCTATATAGAACGTACCGCTCGAAAAAATTATCCGAGCTAGTGGGGCAAGAGCACATTACCACTGCGCTAGAGCATGCCCTAAAAAAGGGAACTATTAGCCATGCCTATTTATTTACTGGGCCAAAGGGAACTGGTAAAACCAGCATTGCCCGCATACTGGCCCACGAGATTAACGGAATACCGTATGAGGACGACACTACCCATTTAGACATCATCGAAATCGATGCTGCGTCTAATCGCCGCATAGATGAAATCCGCGATCTGCGCGACAAGGTACACATAGCACCCACCAGCGCCAAGTACAAAGTGTATATCATCGATGAGGTGCACATGCTCACTAAAGAAGCCTTTAATGCGCTGCTTAAGACACTCGAGGAACCACCCCAGCATGTCGTGTTCATTTTGGCCACCACCGAGGCACACAAATTGCCAGAAACTATCATCAGCCGCACCCAACGCTTTACCTTTAAGCCGATCGACATGGCTAAAGTTGTCGGACATCTTAAACATATTGCCAAACAAGAAAAACTAACTATTACGGACGAAGCCCTGGACCTAATTGCCAAGCACGGCGAAGGCTCGTTCCGCGATAGCATTGGCCTGCTTGACCAGATGCGTAACGCCGGCGACTCAATTACTCTGGACGATGTACAGCACGTGCTAGGCATTGCGCCAGCTGAATTGATCGAACAATTGCTCAACCAAATCGCCAGCGGCGATACTGTCAGCGTGGCGGCCAGCCTAGAACAAATGCACGCCCAGGGGTATGAACCCGCCCAGGCGGCCAAACAACTTGGCCAGGCATTGCGCAGCCAGATACTCGGTAAAAGCACTGGTCTACCGACCACAGTGGCTATGACGCTGTTTGGTAAGCTCATCAATGTACCGTCAAGTAGCGATCCACGTTCATATCTAGAGATTGCGCTATTGGATGCCGCTCTTGCGACCACGCCACCGATCACGTCACCGCAAAGAACCATGCCAGAACAAGTACAAGCCAATCCAGTCCAAGTCGAGCCGCATCCGAGCAGTTTCCGTAAAACGGGAGCCACCAAAATCGAACACCAGCCCGTGGCACCAACTGAGGAGCTGCCAACTACTACTGCACTCGACGACAGCATCTGGCCAAAGGTCCTAGACTCCATAAAGCAAAAACACAATACGCTCTATAGCGTGGTGCGCGCCACAACGCCGCAATTTACACCAGGCAAGGTTACGCTAGTCTGTGACTACGCCTTTCACCAAAAGAGGCTTAACGAAACCAAAAATAAACAGGTCGTTGCCGATACCATCCAAAGTGTTACCGGGCAGGTGCTAGCCGTACAATGCAGCGTCCGCGAAACCGAAGCTAAACCAGTTGCCAAAAAATCCACACCTGTGCATAAAGATAAAACCGTAGAGAACATAAGCAATATCTTTGGTGGTGCCGAACTGTTAGACTCATAGTTACGAAGACAACTATGGATTCTGCTAATCAGCCGCCACAGAATATTGAAGCCGAGGCCAGCTTGCTGGGCGCTATATTAATTGATGGTGACGCGTTGGTGAAGATTGCCGACGTGGTAACGGCCACCGACTTTTTTGACGCCCGCCATCAGCACATCTACGAGGCCATCCTGCGGCTATACGAAAAACGCAGCCCGATCGACGTGCTTACATTGTCTGATGAGCTTAAAAACAGTGGTTTTCTGGATATGATCGGTGGTGCGTCGTACCTAACCGAGCTAACCAACTTTGTGCCCACCGCTGCGCATGTCGAACAGTACGCAGACATCGTGGCCCAAAAAGCCATGCGCCGGCGGCTGATTAAAAACAGCCAAGAAATAACTAATCTTGGGTTCGACGAATCAAAAGCATTGCGCGATCTAATCGAAGAGGCCGAGATGCGCCTGTTCGAGGTCAGTCAAAAGCACATTAAGCAAAACGTCGTTAGTCTAGAAACCATCCTAGCGGAAAGCTTTGACCGCCTGGATGACCTCCATAAAGACAAGGGCAAAATCCGCGGCATCCCCACCGGCTATAAGGCCCTAGACTCCGTCCTCGCCGGCTTACAACGCAGCGACTTGTTCGTCATCGCCGCCAGGCCAAGCATGGGCAAATCGGCACTCGTGCTTAACCTTGCGCACAATATCGCCATTCAATCTAAGGAATCGATCTTGCTGTTTAGCCTAGAAATGAGCAAGGAACAGTTGGTTGACCGCTTGCTGGCAATGGAGTCAGGTGTCGACGCCTGGGCACTACGTACCGGCAATCTTACCGACGCCGACTTCGAAAAAATTGGCCGAGCTATGGGTACACTATCCGAGGCAAACATCTTTATCGACGATAGTCCCGGTATTACGGTCAGCGACCTCCGCACCAAGGCCAGACGACTTGCTCACCAGCACGGTGTAGGGCTCATCATTGTTGACTACCTGCAACTCATGAGCGGTGGTAGCCGTTTCGGCAATAGCGATAACCGCGTGCAAGAAGTGTCTGAAATCTCGCGTGGCCTAAAAGGTGTGGCCCGCGAACTAAACGTGCCGGTCATTGCCCTCAGTCAGCTCAGCCGTTCGGTAGAAAGTCGCAGCCCACAAATTCCGCAACTAGCCGACCTACGAGAAAGTGGTAGCATCGAACAAGATTCGGATGTTGTGGCCTTTATCTACCGCGAAGATTATTACAACCCCGAGACCGAGAATAAAAATATTATGACTATCCTTATCAAAAAACACCGTAATGGACCGACTGGCAATGTCGATCTATATTTCGACCGGGACAAACAGCGCATTCGCTCGCTCGATACAAAAAGATCTGATCCATTCGAGACATAGCGCTCTAGGACAAAGGGCAGGTGCTATACTAAAGGGTAAGTATGAAGGTCACGGCTATTCGAGGGTACTTGGCCGAAATGTGGCGACCGATCGTCCTGTACGGTCTTCTATTTGGCCTGCTGGGCGCACTTTTGTTCATGCGTCTTGGCACATTACTACCAGGGTATAGCGGGACAGAAGTAGCCACCTATCAAGCGAGCGTTAGCCTGCAACATATTTTTGAGAATCCCTTAAACGCGCCATTTGCACTGGCAGTCAATGGACTCGCCCACCTAAGCGACCACAGTTATCTGCTTGCTCGCATTGTGGCGACCCTATTCGGACTCGCGATGTTAGTCGTTTTTTGCCGGCTACTTCTTAGGTGGTACAACTCTCGAACCGCAATCCTCGGCACCATATTATTTGGCACTTCGGCCTGGTTTTTACATGTCGCTCGGCTAGGAGTACCCGAAGTTCTGCTGCTTTGTCTATTACTACTCGTGGCCTGCTCGGTGTGGCTCAAACAAACAGGTAGCCCAATCGCTTTGCTTCTGGTATTCGCCACTGCCAGTCTTCTGCTCTATGTGCCAGGTATGATTTGGCTTATTTTTGCTGGCGTCGTATGGCAATGGAAAACTATCGATCGAGTCTTTAAGCATCACTTACTTCTGGTAACCGTTGGCGGGATAGTAGTGCTCGCAGCCATGGCTCCGCTCGGACTAGCCATTTTTCATGATCTAACTGTAGCCAAAGTGCTCATCGGTCTGTCGGCTGAAGGCTGGCCTGCACCCTTAGCTATACTACGCAATCTAGCTGATGTGCCGGTATCTATCTTTGCTCATGCCGAATACAACCCCGAACGCTGGCTCGGTACGCTGCCCGTTCTGGATGTTTTTGCCTCGGCCATGTTTGCGCTCGGTGGATTTGTGTACTATCGACATTTTGGCTTGGTGCGTAGTAAGTTAGTGGCTTTTATACTAGTGATCGGGTCGGCACTCATTGCCTTAGGCGGCTCGGTTACGATTACGATTCTCTTGCCGTTTATATATATCTTGGTTGCTGTTGGCCTAAGCTATGCCTGGGATCAGTGGGTGGCCGTCTTCCCGCGCAACCCCATCGCTCAGGCCGCAGGCATTGGCCTTATTGCGGTTACGGTGTTTATGGCTTGTAGTTATCAGATGCGTAGCTATTTCTTAGCCTGGCCACGTAACCCTGACACGCAGGCCGTCTTTACTACGCCGGAACCGTAGAACCCACACAATATCTCTGTTAAAATAGAATCACTAAGGAGAACAGTATGGGCCGATTCGATCAGGCAAAAATGCTACTTAAAGTTAAGAAGTTACAAAAAGAATTGCAAAAACAGGTTATTACAGTAGACAAGGGCGATGGTGCGGTGCGGGTAGAAATTACCGGCGAGCAAAAAATTAAAAAAATACATATCGACCCAGAATATGTCGACCTAGAGGATATTGGCCAGCTAGAACGTTGGGTCGAAGATGCGGTCAAGGAAGCTATCCAAGAAAGCCAAAAAATAGCTGCCGAAAAAATGCGCCCGATGATGGGTGCGCTATCCGAATTAGGTTTATAACTCTAGTGTCTAGTCGTTAGGATGCAATAGTCTATTACTATGCAAATACTCCCGCCAGCCCTTAGGGATGTTATTGATGCTCTTGGCAAACTGCCTGGTGTTGGACCACGCACTGCCGAACGATATGCCTACTATTTAGTCCGCAGCGACCCCCAGCATGCCGTAGCACTTGCCAAGGCCCTGGGGGATCTACGCGGCGGTATTAGTTTTTGCAAAAAAACGTTTGCTCTAGTGCCGGCCGGTCAGGATGTGTCCGACTTATACACCGACCCGGCGCGCGACAAAACTCTCGTAGCAGTAGTGGCTGAGCCGTTTGACATTGTGGCTCTGGAAAAAACTGCTCAGTTTAATGGTACGTATCATGTGCTTGGCGGACTAGTGTCGCCCATCGATGGCGTAGGGCCTGAACAGCTGCATATCGCCGAATTGATGTCCCGAATAGACGAAGACAACGTGCAAGAAATCATTCTAGCCACCAGCGCCAGCGTAGAAGGCGAGACAACGGCTCTTTACATCCAACAACAACTCGGCGGTCGACCGGTCAAACTTACCCGCCTGGCCAGGGGATTACCCATCGGAGTCGATCTAGAATATGCCGATCAAATCACCCTGGGGCGCGCTTTGGAGGGCAGGCAAACAATATGAACTTTGACTATTGCCCGAACTGTGGATACCAAGCCACCGTCCAAAAACAATCCGATACCGATTATCTATGCAGTGAGTGTGGTTGGCGCTTTTGGAATAACCCCAAGTCTACGGCATCGATCATCTTCTTGCGCGGCAACGATGTACTGATCTCGAAGCGCCGCGATCATCCCTTCAAAGGCAAATACGATTTCCCAGGCGGCTTTTTAGAATTTGGGGAAGATCCTTACGACGCCGCGATCCGTGAAGCAAAAGAAGAGACGAGTGTTGATATTGCCCGTCCGACTCTAGTGGAAGTCGCAACCCATGAATACATTCCCGGAACCTCAGTAGTGGACATAGTTTTTGTAGTCACGTCCTGGCAAGGTAAATTTGCAGCCCGGGATGATAGTGCCGGTTTGTCTTGGAAACCGATCGATTTTATTAACGATCCTAATTTTGCCTGGAAATATCCCGGCTTAGATATTAAGTTAAAGGCGCTCACTCAGGTAAATGCATCAGGTAGGTTATAATACCTACAGATGAGTTACCCAGAAGCTAACCCTATACGCGATCTTATTGCCACTGCACAGCGGATTGTTATTATGCAGGCCGATAATCCCGACGGGGACTCGCTCGGTAGTGCCCTGGCGCTAGAACAAATTTTGGGCGATATGGGCAAAGAGCCGCTCCTCTATTGCGGTGTAGATATTCCATCCTACCTGCGCTATTTGCCGGGTTGGGATCGCATTACCAAGGAACTACCTAATCACTTCGACGCCAGCATTATTGTCGACACCGGCGCCGACAGCCTGTTCGAAAATCTAGAAAAATCCGGCCAAAAGGGCTGGGTAAAAGCTAAACCAGTTATTGTTATCGACCACCATACCACCGAAGCCAAGATTGATTTCGCAGATATCATCTGCAATCAGGAGGCAGTCGCCACCTCCGAGGTCATATACGAACTGGCCCAGCAGTTAGACTGGCCGCTCAACCAAACAGCTAAAAATATGCTGGCTACGGCTATCATGTCTGATAGCTTAGGCCTGGTTACCGAAGCCACGAGCGCCCGGAGTATTGAAATCATCGCCGAACTGGTTAAAGGCGGCGTTAGCCTGGCGCAATTAGAACAGGCTCGGCGCGAACTTATGCGCAAAAGCCCAGAACTGGTGCGCTATAAGGGTGAGCTATTACAGAGAATTGAATACCATGCCGACGACCAAATCGCCACCATTACTATCCCTTGGCAGGAAATCGAAACATATAGCCCTCACTACAACCCCTCCATGCTCGTGCTTGACGACATGCGCATGACCACCGGCACACATGTGGCCATTGCTTTTAAAGTCTATAAAGATGGACGCATAACCGCCAAGATTCGCTGTAACGTCGGCTACGGCATTGCCGACAAGCTGGCTGAACACTTTAATGGCGGCGGCCATAAATATGCCAGTGGTTTTAAAATCCAAGATGGTCGGCCATTTAGCGAAATCAAAGCAGAGTGTATAAGCTTGGCCACCAAACTTCTAACCAAAGACTAACTACGATGAAATCCGCACTTCAGACAGAACAAGCGGCAGGCATCATAACATCTGACGACGTTATATTGGTGGCCGTTGCTCATCCCGACGACGAAACTGTTTTCCATGCCGAATATATCAGGCGAGCAGTGGCGGCATATGCTAAAGTCCACATAGCATATGCCACAATGGGCGAGGCCAGCACCATTAATAGTCGCTTTTGGCACCCCGGCTTTGTGCGTAAGAATGGCCGCGAAAAGGAAATCCAAAAAGCTACCAGACGTATGGACATATCCCAGGATGCTGTGCATCTCGGTCATTTACCCGATGGGAAACTACAAAACCACCTAGACGAACTTACCGCCTGGCTTGCCGAACTTATAAAGGCCAACGACATCACGAAAGTGTTGACCGCCGGACCAAAGGGCTACGACAAACATCCGGACCACATTGCTGTTGATACCGCTGTCCTGCAAGCAAAAAATAAAATAGGCAAACCCATAACTGTCTTACGCCTGGATGCCAAGGGCAATGGCAGGGTGGTATTGCAGGTCAACACGTTCCACAAACTGCGGGCCACCCTTAGCCACTTTAGCCAATTCCCAGGCTTTTGCATATTTGGCCATATTTTTCTATTTAAACGCACCAAAAAATATCTAAAAAAATATCGGGCACTGGCCTACGAAAAGGAAACTTACACCACAGGCCATACTGTATAATGACATTTACGACATGAAGCTCTATAACACGCTAGCACGCACCCTAGTGGACGTCAGTCCACTGACAGACAAAACTATCCGCATGTACTCCTGTGGGCCCACTGTCTACGACCATGCTCATATTGGTAATCTGAGCGCCTACATTTTTGCCGACACGCTACGGCGTACTATCCGCGAAGCCGGCTACGATGTACAGCATGTTATGAACTACACTGACGTCGACGATAAAACTATTCGCCGCAGCCAGCAAGATGCCTCGGACAGCGATCCGAAGTCAGCACTCAAAAAACTAACTGATGAATATATTCAAATTTTTAATCATGATATGCGCCGCATCGGCAACGACGTAAGCGCCCTGACGTTTATCCGCGCCACTGACCCTAAAACAATTACCGGCATGCAACAGCTCATCGCCAAGCTACTAGAAGGTGGCTTCGCCTACATTGCTGACGATGGAGTATATTTTTCCATCGAGGCCTATCGTAAATCCGGCAAAGTCTACGGCCAACTATCTAAAGTGGAGGCCAGCAATACATCCAAGGCGCGTATTCAAAACGACGAATACGACAAAGAATCGGTTCATGACTTTGCCCTTTGGAAAAAACATCGCCCGGGCGAACCAGCTTGGGACTTTACACTAGATGGCCAAGATTTAACGGGCAGACCAGGATGGCATATTGAATGTTCAGTTATGAGCCGTCAATTACTTAACCAGCCGTTTGATATCCATACCGGCGGCATTGATCTTATTTTTCCGCATCATGAGAATGAAATCGCTCAGAGTACAGCTCTGGAGGCCAACCCCATAATGGCTACTATTTTTGCGCATAACGATCACATATTGGTAGATGGTAAAAAAATGGCTAAATCGGCCCAAAACTTTTACACGCTCGATGACATCGTTGCCAAAAAATACGACCCCTTGGCCTTCCGCCTTAGGATCTTGCAAGCCCATTACCGTAGCCAGCTAAACTTTAGCTGGGAAAGTCTGGACGCGGCTCAAAATTTGCTCGGGAGCATACGCGCCTGGGCCGATCTAAAACACCAAAAAGCAGCGAGCGGAAACGAAGCCCTTGGCGACGCCTATGCAATGGCCCTAAAAAAGATCTTGGCGGCTATGCAAAACGATCTAGCCACGCCTGCCGCGCTGAGCATCTTGGCCGAATTAGTTAGTCAGTCCGAACAAGAAGGCGTAGACGACACCAAAATACAGCCTTTACTGAATGTACTTGATCGGCTTTTCGGCCTAGAATTAGCCGACCGCCCAGACATCAGTCATGCTCAAAAAGATCTAATCGCCGACCGCGAACAGGCCAGACAAACCGAAAACTGGGATACATCCGACAAGCTACGCGAGGCGCTTTTAGAGCAAGGCATTGGCCTGCGTGACACACAACGCGGCCCCATTTGGTATAAAGTATAGATCTATTTGGGTTCTTCGACCGCAGTTTTAAAGGTCGATGGCTCAATAATCTTTTTAGCCTGTAAGTAATCAAGTAATGCGATCCGTATACAGCCAGCCACCGGAATAGCTACCAAACCACCGAGTAATCCCCCAAAACTAACACCTACAATAACCGCACTAAACACCAGCAGCGGGGACATATTTGTCGAGTTAGCCTGTACCTTAGGTTGAATAACATAGTTTTCGATCTGTTGATACAAAATGTAGTACAACAATATAAACAGTGCCGACCAAGGCGAATGGAATAATGCGACGACGCTGACCAAAATGGCGCCAATAGTATGTCCCACCAGAGGAATCAGTCCGCAAATAAACACCACGACCACTAGCGCCGCTGGATAGGGCACATGCAAAATTAAAAGGGCCGGTAATATAGCCAGGGCAGCAATTGCAGCCAAAAATACCTGGCCGTTCACGTAACCCTTCACAACGCGGTACATGTCACCGGCTAATCGATCAGCCCGCTTGTGATGATCGTCCGGGATAACATCGCGCATAAACAGTATCCAACGTGGACCTTCTACTAACATCATAAAGGTCAACACTAACACCGTTAACACCGCAAAGGCACTGCTGCCAATCTTACCCGCAGTTGAAATCGCGGCACCACCGGCGTCTTTTAAGCGGTCAGACAACTGGTCAGTATATTTATCGATGTCGTCCTGCAGATTATATTTATTTACAAATTGTCCAATCTGAGAATTCTCGTCGTGGGTTTGTCTTACCAACTGAGGGGCATTGTTAATAAAATTACTGGTTTGACGCACGAGTGCCGGCACGATACTAATCAGAAAAGCAGTCAACACTAACAGTACGGCCAAGAACGAAATACCCGTAGCCGCGGTTCGGCTACCCTTACTTTTGCCGGGCAGACGCCTGGCAATCCACTGTACCGGCGCATTAAGGGCGAGCGCCAAAAAGAAAGCCACAAAAATGAGCGTTAAGGCGTGGCTGGCCTGCCGGGCGGCAGCCAACAAAATTAACACCGCCACAATGAGCAACATGACGCGAATTACCACCCGAGTAGGGATATGGAGCGTAATTGTGTTGTCTGATTTAGAGCGGAAGTTGAACATCTTAGTAGGTATTATGTATCACCCCCGCCGGTTGTGCAACGCTTCGCGGAACAAGGCCACCAATCGTTTGCCAACTACCGGCACGTCGTATTGGGTAACATATTCTTGCTGCCAGCGGTGCGCCTTGGCGCGCAGCCGCGCGTCGCTGATGTGCGCGAGTAGGGTCTTGGCAAACGCAGCAGTGTCTGTTGGATCAAACAAACTCTCTGGCCGAGGATGCATAACGCTGGCATAACCAGGGTTGTTTCCTGCCAGCACCGCGCCACGACTGGCCGCCATGGCCTCCAGCAGTACAATGCCAAAACTTTCTCCACCGGTGCTCGGAAATACCACCACATCACTGGAGGCCATATATCGAGGTTTATCTGCTTCGCTGGTGTAACCCAAAAACGTCACCACCTCGTCTAGTTCATTATCACTCACAAATTTTTTAAGTTCGGCTTCGAGCGGACCCGCGCCACTAATTAATACTTGAGCATTAATTGGCCAGCTCTCTTGTTGTCGAAGCAGTGCAATGGCAGCCAAAAAATAGCCGCAGCCTTTACGTTCAACTAATCTGCCATGAAACAGGACGACCAGCTCGTCCTTATAACGGGGAAACGGCTTAGCTGCAAAAAAAGGCCCAAGCGGGGAAGTATTCGGAATAAATACTGTATCAATACGAAAGGCACGCTTGGCAAAAGCCCGCGCGGCAGTTGATACGCTGATAAGGGCATCAAATCGCTTGATAGTTCGACTCACCACTACACGTAACGCTCTGGTACCCCAGTCCGCTAACTTATTGTGGGGCAAAATATGAAACGCGCCGACTACTGCCGTCTGGTCGCCCGCCGCAGCAACAATTCGGCCCGCCATTACGGGGCTATAGGGCATTTGCACATATAGTATGTCAAATTTCTCATGCGCCAGCAGCCGACGAATACGACTTCGATTAGCCGGAAGGGGGATGGACAACCAGTTGCCATTACCCCGGACCTTAATATTCTTAGCCAATGAGTGCAAATGCGGCAGATCAGTCCGCTTGGTCTCGCCCACCAAATAATGTACCTCGTGCCCCTGTTTGGTGAGCCAGCGACCAACAGTCAATATGTATTGTTCCACGCCGTCTGTTTTATCCAGAGTGTCGTCGCCAACAATCCCTATCTTGAGGGGATCGGTCGACTCCTTACTGGTGTGAGCGGCGGTGTTTTTTGAGTGCTTCTTGGTAGACTTCTTCATATTGGCTAACCATATGTTCGGAGCTGTATTGTTTGACCTCTTTTTCGGCCCACTTGCGCCATAGCCGACGGAGGTCTTCTTCATACAACATCAGTTCCAAACGGCGGGCAAATTCGGCCGTATCCTTAGGATTGACTAACGAAAGCGCGCCCATTCCCTTCATAACCGACGCATAGCCGGGGTTGTCGCCAACGACTGCTGGCACACCCGTGGCCATAGCTTCAAGCAGCACCATGCCAAAACCTTCACCAAACAGGGCAGGGCTGCAGTAAACATCAGCAGCCTGGAAACGCCGAATCTTTTCGGCATTGTCGCGAAAACCCAAGAAAGTAACTTTTTTAAGCTCCAAATCACCGGCCAGTAGTTCCAGCTTGTCGCGGTCCACGCCATCACCCAAAATATCGAGCGACAAATCAGGGTGCTGCGGTTGCAATGCGGCGAAGGCGTGTAGCAAATATTTTACGCCCTTGCGACCTTCCAAGCGGCCAACATACAAAATGGTTTTGGGGCCATGTGGGTCTTCACTTTTCTTTGCTTGAGTAAACTTGGTCAGATCTATATCCACTGGAATAATCGCGACTGGCTCCTCAGTAAGAGTACTGACATATTCGGCGCCACTGTCAGATGCCGCCACAAATACATCAATATACTTCAAGACCGACTTCATATACGGGGTAATTACCCTGGCCATGGTGCGCATCATAACGGTATCGGGTAATTTGGCATGGAAGGTGGCCACATTAACCGCCTGCGATCGACTTAAAATTTGACGGCTTAACATCGGCAACCATGGTTCATGAAAGTGCAGAATGTCAAAATCGTGCTTGGCCAGCATAGCCTCAATATCGTCACTCAAACCGGCAGAGACCTGCACCGTTGTTTTACCCGGCGAACGCAAATCTGACGAACCGCCCACAAAGATGACAGGACCTTCGGCCAAACCGTTGTGGTCTCTAGGCCGAGGGGTGATTAGATACGCTTCGTGTCCACGTTTGCGCAGCCCGGCCACTTGTGATTTGGCTATCTCTAGGACCCCACCACCCTTGGTGATGTCATACGGACAAACAATGCCGATCTTCATTAGTGCAATTGTATCATGCGCCTAAGCGGTCTTGTTAAGATATCGGCGTAGCTTGGGTGGCACAAGCACCGCAGTCTCTTTTTTGTCGGCCAAGACACTTACCACATGATGTTTCATATTAACTGGGGCGCTCTCGTACTCATCAAAGATAATACGCATATGTTGCTCGACAATTCGGTTGTTGAAGTACTGATCGGTGGTGGTGTGTACATCCCAAACTGGCAAATGTATACGCTTATCGCAATTATCCAGGCGCAAAAACTCATTGGTGGTAACCCAGTGTGTACGCACATCATTGGCATGCCATAGTTTAATTTCGATATCCATCATCGCAGCGAACTTATCTGGCATAGTCGACACTTCCGCAAACTTATGTTTGGCGGTATGCGTATGACTATACGCTTTACGCAGTACCCACGAATTAAGACAAACCACTCGAAAAATACGCCACACAATCGGCCAGGCCACGACCCGACTGATTATCCGATAGGCGATCATGCGCGGCCTACTAAAACTGAAATCGTCGTGATGCGTAAAGCCTGCTGCGCTAATGACAAAATCTACCCGCTTAGCCAAATCAGGGTAGCGTTGCAGCATGCGCGTCGCAACTACAAAGCCGAAAGAAATACCCACAATTACCACCCGGCGCCGTTTATAGCGCAGCTTTATAAACGATGCCAGGTAATCGGCTAAATTATCGATAGTTGGTCTTTTGCCGATTTTATAAAAACTATCCATGCCCCCAAATCCAGGCATATCGGGCATTGTCACTGCACCAAACTCATTAAAATTCTGCACGAGGGACCACCAACGTTCGAGCAACGCATGATGGCCATATAAAACCAAAAACTCACGTGTTTTATGTTTGGGTGGGGGTGGCAAGTGCAACATTCGGCCTTGCAAGCCATTCATATTAAGCGGCGCGATATACTCCGAAGCATTGTGGTGTGTTGATTTTGATGTCATGCCCTAACATCGTACGATATATCGGGCTTCTTCTCAATCACATGTATATGAAATGCTATACTCGTACTAAATGGTCCAACGCATTGCCAAACATGAGCTTGTCCACGCCCAACTAGCCCTGGCTGTCGTTATTGCTCTGCAAATCTTGGTATGGAAAATCGATAGCGAACTACTTATCGGCACCCAATACATACTTATAATTACCGAGATCGTCCTAGCCATGTTAATTAGCTTTTCGGTCAGTCGGGGCACACCACCCAAGCCAGGCCTTAACCATGCTTTTGTGATTGTACTGCTCGCTCTCATATCGGCGGCCAATATTAGTTCACTTATCCTAGTGGTCCACTCTCTGGTAGTGACTCATACCGACATCAGCGGCCCAGAACTGCTTGTCGCAGCTATCGCCATTTTTATAACTAATATTATTGTGTTTGCGCTGTGGTACTGGGAGATCGACAGCCCTGGACTGTCCAGAACCAGGTGGTCCCGCAACACACAGGACTTTCTATTCCCTCAGCAAGAAAAGAAACAAGAGTTTCCTGACTGGCACTCCGAATTTTTAGATTACGTATATCTTTCGGTGACGAACGCCATTAATTTTGCACCCGCCGACACTAAACCACTTTCCCATCCCGCAAAATTACTAATGGGTTCACAGGCACTCGTATCAGTATTTACCCTGGCACTGGTTATCGCCCGGTCGGTCAGTATTTTAGGCGCTTAAGAACTATTCGTGCTCTAAGACCGACAAGATATTCCCAGCAGGGTCTTTAAACCAGGCAATGTCTGGCCCCATATTGGAACCACCGCGCATAATTCCTTTGTTGTCGGTTTTGTAATCTCCATCGTAGTGCTCAAACTCGACACCTTGTTCGGCAAGTGCGTCAACTGCCTCGTCAACATCTTCGACCACAAAATTAAAGGTAGTATAGGTGGCTGGCTTGTGGTCGTCTTTAGCATACAAATAGAGCACTCCGCCGCCTGGCAACTTTAACCTTAGACCAGTATCTTCCTTTTCTACATCTAACCCCAACGTTTTGGTGTAGAAAGTCTTAGCCTTAGGAAGATCGTCAACCGAAATACTGCTAAATGTTGCTTTTGCTTTAAACATACTGCCCCCAATATTTACTTAGTGAACACTAGGTAGTGTATACCTTCATAGGCTCTGGAGCACCATTACCTGGCAGCACCGGGACCAGTCAAGTCTTCTGCTAGATTAGGCAAGGTAAGTGTAGTAACAACGGCCGACAGCCGTTCAAGCGGTGCGCCAACGCCCTCACGTGCATATCCCTTCCGAAGTAAATCAGCAGCAGCGATGAGCACATTATCTTTTACACTATCCAATTCACTGGGCTGGAAAAGCTCAGGAACTTCTGGAAGAGTAGACACGTCCTTGATGCCGGCCCTCCACAGTAGGTATGCAAAACGTGACGGATCACTACTATAATGACCGAGCACGTGATTCGTGGCGCGGAGTAGATCAAAGGTTTGGGTATCACAGTCGCTATCCTGCCCAAGATCCACTCTGGTCCTGATATACATGGGATCGTCGGGCTGCAATCTTCGTAAAGTGCCGTCCTCGAAATGCTGGCCTGTGGCGGCGGCCGCAATAACCGCTAAGCCCCCAGCTCGTAGAATAGGCCAGGTTCGTTCTTCTAAGTCATTGCGTAGCGTGTCGGGCACCGGGAAGCCGTAAAAACCATGTACGGCAGTTGCCCATCGGTGTAGCCCATCGAAAAATTTTGCACCCGGCTCCAGCGCCGCCAAAGCCTCAAAGCCTATAGACCCCTCGCCAAGATCCATCGCCGTTTCTGCAACAGCAGCCGAGCCCAATTGCTCGAGGCCAGGATATTTTATACCAGCAGACACAACAGGTGTTATAAGACTTACTTCGAATGGAGATATCGCCATAGTTACACTGTATTCAGAATTAGTATAAAAGTAAATAATGTGTCAGTACTACCGACTAACCTGCTAGCGGACAATCTAATCAACCCTTATATGCTTTTTCCAAAGTTGCGATGTCGAATTTTTTCATGGGTAAGAATGCTTGCGTCAGACGATTGATTTGCTCGGGCGTGCCCTTAGCCATCATTTCATCCATAGCACTGGGAGTAATCTGCCAGGATAGGCCGTATTTATCTTTCAACCAGCCACACTGTTCGGCGTCTGGTTTGGCGGAAAGCCTTTCCCAGTAGTAATCAATTTCTTTTTGGTCCGCGCAGCGTACAATCAACGAAATTGCTTCATTAAAGTTAAAATCGTGCATGCGCGCGCTATCCATAGCAGCGAACCATTGCTTTTCGAGCATAAAATCGGAGAACATAACTGTATCTGGCTTGTCGGGCTCTAGGCCCTCGGGGTAATGGTGCAAGCTGCCCGCCTGCCCATCTTTAAAAACCGACAGGTAGAACTTGGTCGCCTCTTCGGCCTTACCACAATTATCGCCCACAAACATAAGAGAAGGTGTGATAAATGGTCGGTCCTCGCCTTTGGGGTTGGTGAGAATTAGCTGCCAGGATACGCCGTATTTATCTTTGATCCACCCGTAACGTTTGCTGAATGGATACTCCTGAATCGGCATCAGTTCTTGACCGCCATCGGCCAATTTCTCCCACAAAGCGTCGAGTTTTTCCCGCGCCTGTTCATCCTTTGATGGGTCAAAGTTGAGCATAAATGACACTGAAGGGTTAAAGTGAAACAGCGGCCCGCCACTAATCGCCATGAACTCGTAGCCGGCCAACTTAAATGCCACAACGTCCGTATCACCGGTAGGTGTATCGTGCAGGGTAGTTTTGGAAGTGATCTTAGAGTCGTCGGGGAATATGCTTGTATAAAACTCCGCGGCTTCAATTGCTTCTTTGTCAAACCAAAGATGGGGAACGATTTTTTGCTTGCTCATAGTATTAGTTTAACAAAGAGAAATAGAGCATGAAAACGAATCTCTGATATATTACTTTGGTATGGATGAAACACTCGGACCAGTTGACCCGACTGACGACTTAAATTTGGCAGCACTACAAGAATTGACGCCAGAAACGCGAACAAAATTTGAGGGTACCGTTGCTAAGGTCGTCGAACTTGGCAGGCAAGGCAACACATTACGAACCCATCAAGCGCGACGGGCGAAGGCAATACTTATACCTGATAACTCTAAAACCATGGCTGACGTCAGATGTTACATAACGGAGGAAAAACCACCGGGCCAAGAGACAACAGTCCAGAGTGGCGTCGAGGTCTCTATTATGACCTGGCCAAATATGCAACCCGGCGAGACCTTCCATGAGGATGAGCCAATTGCTCGAGTAGTCCGCAACGGAGAGGTCATTGAAGATACCATGGGAGACGAAAAGTTTGCGTACGCAGTGCAAGACATCGAGCACGGCCTGCCAGGAAAAACTGTCGCTTGGTTACAAAAAGCCAAACAGGAAGCAGGGCGAGCAAGCGATCCCGCATTTGCAGGCTTTGCGGTCAACGATTTGCTCGATCAGGCCCCCTCAGTAGAAGCCCTGGTTGCCGATCCATCAACTATTGACAAAGAGAAAGTACATAATTATGCCGTTACAGTTGTCGAGGAACGCACAGAGCATAGTCGCGTTACATATAAAAACGGTTCTCAAATTGATGTATCAACCGCCGAAGGGAATCCTGCCTATTGGAAAGATCACTCGGATCATGCAAGTTTGACGACCAAACTTTCAACACAAGATGGCAGAGAATATGTATACGCTAGATACCCTAACGGGAGCGAACAGCTTACCGTACAGGTTTCTGGAAGTCCAGAATATGAGGCTGTTCGAGCACAATTAAAAGCAACAGGTGCAACAGTATTAGATGCACGAGAGTTTAGGGCGTCCGCGAGTGAGGTGGCACAAGGCGTGCAAGCTCCAAACGAAACAACCACAAGACAGATGACCGATGAGCTACAGGCAGCCTTGCAGTCGGGGATAGTAACAGGCACGTAGTCGCTACAAAAGCTCATTGAAACTATGGCATTGCGCTAGTAATGCGTAATACTTCGTCTGCTGGCATGGGATTCCCGTAGCCAAAGGCAGCCAAAATTCTGGGTAATCCTATGCTGACATTGCAGCCCATGGTACGCAACCGGGCAAGAACCCACTCCTCGTCGCCAGCTGGATCGTGCGGGATATCAGGCAATTCGTCCAAAAGACCAACAAGCTTGGCACGAGCAACTTCATAGATTTCTGATGTCAGCATAGACCCAAAGGTTGTAGCCACATCTGAGGCAAGATCATATTTCTCGGCCACCCGCTTGGTCACAGCCATCTGAGCCAAGCCCTCTGCCAGACCTTCCTTATGCTCTTCTCGGTTTGCTAGCTGCCTTATGGGGTGCTCGGCATTCGGAAAAGGCGGATGGGTACCGACTTCATCAACCGCACTTAAACCTGCTTCGTCAACCAAAGCATGAGTTAATTCATGATAGATAACTAAATCCGTCGCTAGTTGCCGGGCATCAGCCGGGTCAATCTTGTCCATTATCCCAACGGCTTGGGCGCCACGAGCTATTTTCTCTAAAGATTCTACGCCGCCACCGAGGCTAAATCCCAACTCTGGTGGGGCATCGGCCGGTTTGTAATAATAGGCACCCACAGAATTTTCTAGCACAGTAGAATCGGGACGCGAAAGCAAATCATCGCACCGAGCTTTGCAGGCAGCCTCAGTCTGTGGACCAACGTGCAGGGTAGGCAAGACTTCTGTCTGAAATGAGGCAATAGATTGTCGTACTCGACTAATTGTATCCCTGCCGACTTCCAGATTCATATGATCCGGACTAGCTGGAAAATCGATCTGCGTACCTTCGGTCATAACTTTAGCATAGCATGCATCTGTAGGAGGGGGGTCCTCGTCCCGAAAAACTTGTTAAACATATCTACAGGAACTACACTATATATACTAATTAACAGAATCGGGGTGGGGATATGTTAGGACCTATAGATTACATTGCTGTCAGTTTTAAGGGCAACAATTTCGATGGTAGCGTACTAGATGCGCTGGCCGAGGCCGTAGACAGCGGCGTTATTCGTGTTATTGACCTACTACTAATTGTAAAAGACCATGATGGTTCCGTAACATTGGCCGAAATCGAAGATCAGGGGGAAGACTTAAAGGGCCTGTCAAAGTCACTTGGCAACATTGGCGCACTCCCACTACTTACCGAGGACGACGCCATTAAACTGGCGACCGAAATGAAAAACGATACCTCTGCCGGTGTATTGATCATCGAGCATCTGTGGGCAAAGAAGCTCAAGAAAGCACTGCTCGATAAGGGTGCAGAATTGACAGCCGAAGGACGTATTCATCCAGACAAAGCAGTCGCTGCCTACGAAGACGTACAAAACTTAAAGTAGTTATAAGCAAAGGAGTAAAGACATGATTGGACGACCACTTACCCCCGTATCAGTTGCGGGTATGCGCCGCCGACAACGCCGACGCGGCGTACTGTAGAGCAGGCAACATCACAAGAAAGGGCACCCCATGCATAACGGGTGCCTTTTTATATCGTTCCCCTGGCGCTACGAGGTCAGGCCAACAACATGTGCCAGGTCATGGAACAAGCCGTCCGGCTGCTGCCCTAGTAACAATTCACGCGGTTGATACCCACAGGCAACCGCCACAGCCCAGACGCCGGCGCCACGTGCGGCCTGGATGTCCGACATAGTATCCCCAACATATACGGCCTCGCTGGCCGTAACCCCATGTCTATCTAAGGCATCCTGGATAACCGGAACTTTGTTGGTAATACTCCCCATGGCTTGGCCAATCAATCCGGTCAGCCCATAAGATACAATTTCCCGTTCCAGGTTCGGTTGCGGATGCGAACTAATAACCTCGACATTACAACCCAGACTAGAAAGGTAACCTAGAGCATCGGCAGCGCCAGGGTAAATAGCGGCTGGGCTTATCCTAAGCATCTCGTCAAATATTTGTGCATATTCCCTGTATAGCCCACTGATATCGTGCCCTTGAGTGTCTGCTAGGTGACGGCTCGCATTCCAATTCGTTACGCCGCCCAGCCATTCCTCTAAACTAACTCGAGGTTCGCCATGGCGTTCTAATAATTCCATATTTGTCAGATAGACAGGGTCACGATCATTGCTAATCGTGCCACTCCAATCTAGTAAATAGAGCTGCACCTCAGGATGGTGGGCGGGGAACGACATGCCCGACATCAACGTCTTCAGTCTGACAAATATTTATCAATCAGTGGCCGAATAGCCTCAAAAATCTTTTGGTAACCCTGCTGATTAGGGTGCAACCCATCGATATATAAGTACTTCTGAATCCAAGTATCTTTATCGACTCCGGCAGTCACGAAATCAAGCCCCTTACTCTGGCACAGCTGCCGCGTGATGTCATTAAACATAAAGCGCCGCTCGTTCGTGAAGTACGACACCCGTCCGTCGCCGAATGGACTTGGTTTTGGGCTAACTTTAGTTTCGTCGACGTACCAGTTGCTTACAAAAATCACTTGGGCGCTGTGCTGTTGCAATATTTCCAGTAGGTCTGCCACTTTCGATTTGAAGTCTTCTGGTGTGCTCACAAAATTATCAGGCGTATTCTGAGCTTTGGCGTCGTTGCCGCCGACAGAGATTAGGGTCACTACGTCGCCCCGGGCATATTTTTCGAACAGCCAAGGGGCAGTCTCGGTCACAAATTCGACGGTCGAGCCGGGTTTAGAAAAGTTAAAAACTTCGTATGCTTCGCCAACACCATCTGCACCATACATTTTGGAATGAACGTAGGATTTTACCAAATCGCCCCAGCCGTCACTCTCCGCACCAACACCGTACACACTACTCGCGCCAAGGATAAAGAATTGTTTCATATACCTTATTATACTGTCCGCATCCGAGTAGCGGAATGCAGATTAAGAGGAACGGGTTGTTGTGGGCTCGGTAAGCTTCCAAAAAGATTCAAAGACTGAACGCATTGTTTCGGCAAAAGACTTACTTATAATCTCTATGCCTACCTTCTTGCTATGGCGCCAATTATAAATGGCGACTACATCGTTATAAATGACAATTTGGTCTTCGAGCACAACCGTATGAGCCGAGATACCACGGCAGGTATAGGCTTCTAGATAGTCTTTGTTGGTGATAAATGTTGGCAGATCGGTCTCGGAATTAAGAATCTCGCGAATGCGATAGCCGGCCTCGAGTACACGCTCTCTATGACGCATAGACCATGCCGGATCAGCAACCAGCTCTTCTAGATCACCGCCGCCCAAACTAAGTACCTCGCCCTTCGATTTTAACTCGTGCCATAACATTTGTTTAAAGCCCTCGATACCCTCGTAGGCACGCACCGCAAGCTGGCTCGTTTGGCCAACCCCACGCAAGGCTTGCAGCATCGGCACTAGCTGATAAAACATTTCCTGCTGTCTTTTAAGCTCGGCTGCATGGTCGTTTAGCCGGATACCCAGGTTAGTTGGTTCGGTCACAACATATAACGTGCCGTGCTCGTCGCTTTGACGAACTACCAGACTACGCTTTTCGAGCTGTTCGAGCAGCGAGTATATCTTCGTTCGCTTAATACCAGTCTGTTTACTTAAACCAAGTGGGGCAGCGGGCGCCCGTAATAGCGCAAGGTATACTTCGATTTCGTCGGCGGTCAACCCAAGTACGTGCAAGCCCCGCTCAACATCTGCGTCTTTCCTTATCATGCGAGCCATTCTACTCCTTACATAGTGACTCGTACATCCTACAGCTTGGGTATGATCAGTCAATGTGTCGCCCAATAAAGACGACAGCTAAGACCTGGCTATTGCTGCGTTCTACGATTCCTCGGATGAATGACTGCAGATAATCACGAGCTGACCCATGCCGAGTTTCATGTAATTGGAGGCGACATATACATACCGCCAGGATTCGTGGGCGACCCACACATTATCGTGCCCGACGAAATAGTCGCCTTATGCGCAATAAGGAACGGACTGGCAGCCAACAATGTTCGTGGCATTGATCCAATGTGTGGGGCAGGCACCATACCTCGGGTCATCGCTGCCTTGGGCGGAGTATGTGATGCCGGAGAAAAAGACCCCAAGCACTATGCCGTCGCTACGCAAATACTGCCAGTGAGCACGCATGTAGTGTTAGAGGACTTCCTCACGCAACCTCCACCCAAAAAAACCTATGACTATATCTATACCAGTGCGCCCTTTATCTGGTTCGAGGATTACCCAAAGCATGTTCCTGACGAACTAGGCGCAGCCATGCTGCGCTATCTAGGGCCTGGCGGCATGCTTTTACTAGACAGCGACGACCAGACCAAAAGAGATGAACGCACATGGCCGCTCGCCATAATGCAGGTCGATTATTTTGTAGCTGCAGGCTTTGAATTCGTTGAATCCCTACGTTTTGTTGCGGATAGCACGTTAGACGGGGCGGGGGACAAAAATCGCGACATCAGCTTCACCGAACTGAAATTCAAGGCGCCATAACCAGACTGATGGACAACCCTAGTGCCGCAGCCAAACGCGAATCGTATCGATGGCACCGAATTATTGCCGGGCACTACGCAACACTGCAGTCGAGCAACGGGTTTAGGAATAAAATCCTAAGCTTCGTTGATTCCGAACTAGATTGCGGGCCGGGCCGGCTATTATATCCAGCCCGGGGCAGGAGTCTAGGTGCTGCCATCATGGCAAGCTATGCCGTTCTATGCGGCGATCTGGCCAAACAGGCTGTCGGCAAGGCAAGTCAGACCTCCCCACGCCAAGAACGCATGATTCCAACCTTTACTCGTCTCCGCGACCATGTGTATTGGAAAGAGGATGGTCAACTTGTAGGAGAAGTCACGCCAGAGAACATATGGTGCGCGTTAGAAAATAAATGGGCGCGCAATACTATGCTCGGCATTAGTGTATCAACCTTACTTATGCGCGGCGCGGTACGGTCCCTAGGTACAAACGTCTACGACAGAAAACAAATGTATGCTGTCTTGCGGCAAAGCATTGGACTGGCCGAAACATTCGCGGCTCTGCACGACGAAGTAGAAAACGCCACCCTAGCAACAATCATTGAGCGCCGGCATAACACCGATAGAGTGCTCAGCGGTTACGCAGGAGATGTCATGGAAGATTTTATTATCATTCCATCAGACTACTATGCGATAAATAACTGGCCGTTTGGAGCGATTGCATTCCAAAATCTACCTCATTTCGACGCCCCACCAGATACCCCCACTATGGGTTGCCCCCTCCGTCAACTCGACAAAACTCGTCCACCTTCGGGAGATCGGATAATGGATACAATCCTAGCCAGCAGCTGGAACCTAACCGCCGAGGTCTATACCACAATTTGGGAGCGGGGTGCTGCGTAGTCTAGATCACACGCTGCTGCTGGCCATCAATCACCAGCGCATCGGCGTCATTAAGTGGCGCTGTTTTGTAACCCTCGCTCCTAAGCTTCTCGTTTATATCGCGCATTATACTTGCAGATTTGCCGTGATCCATATGTGGCACCACGACTACATCTGTAAAATGTAAACCATCGAGCATGAGTTCGGGCGCTTCTTTGGGGTCGTCGGCGGTTTCGAAATGTTTGAGGGTCGGCCCGGCAATTATCGCACCAGCGCTGCCGCCGCCGTATACCTTACCTTGGGCAACTAATTCGATAAGCAACTGATCAACCCCCGTATCCCGCAGCAGCCAGCGAAGATAAAAGGTATTCCCGCCACCAAGCCAAATAACATCTTTGGACATCAGTTTAGTCCTAAGCTCCGACAGCTTACTCTTGTACTGCCTAATGTCTAAAATCTCAACATCAAAACCATGGCCTTGAATGGCAGCCCGATTTCTCTCTAGCCAGGGTCGCGATCCCTCAAAATAGGTGTCAGCAGCGTTTTCAATAAGCGCCAAGGTTATGTCTTTTGGTTCTTTGCCAACCAACTTCACAAATTCGGCATGCTGTGAATCGGATATCGCCTGGGAAGATAAAAACAATTTCAGGGTCTCATCATACTCTACCTAAGCCCTACGGCTGGCTGCTATCTAAGAATTATAATAAGCATTTATGCGGGCCTGATGCTCGGCAAGTGAGCCTAGCCCTACACCGGCTCGTCGCATATCCACATCCTCGGGATCGACAATCGGCAACGGCTCCCAGCCATTGCCAACATTATGAAATCGGGTGCCGTATTCCTGCGGCCGCCCTTGTGCAACACAGGTGCTGTCTTGTAGAAACGCATAGTCCGCCGGCAAAACATCGCCCCACGCTTCTATCATTAGCCTTGTACAGAGCTCCATAAACTCCGGCTCACCAGAGTGCTGGGCTAAAAACCTGGCAGCCTGAGAGGCGGCACTACCGACTCGCGAAATGGTTGGCCAACCAATTTCGGCAACGATTTCTTTTAATCGAGCTGTATTCTGGGCATCGACACTACTATCCCACCGATCCGCGTCTTGATGGGCAGCAGTGCGCATCTCTTGATCCCTGCAAAACATCTCGATCAGTTCGAAAGCCAGTGGTTTTAACGGTTCATGTTCCACTACGCTATATTACACGAACGATCACTTATCTCACGACCTAAAAATCTTGCTATTATGAATAGCATGAACACACTTAAAACAAGGGTCAACGACGCCAGTGTAACCGATTTTATTAACACGGTGCCAGAAGAGACAAAAAGACAGGATGGTTTTGAACTGCTAAAACTATTCTCCAAAATAACCGGCGAAAAACCCAAGATGTGGGGACCAAGCATCATAGGCTTTGGTGTCTACCACTACAAATCAGACAGGAGCCAGCAGGAAGGTGACTGGCCACTGACCGGATTTTCCCCCAGAAAGCAGAATCTAACGCTATATATTATGCCTGGTTTCGAGGACTATACAGACTTATTAGACAAACTTGGCAAACACAAAACAAGCAAGGGTTGTCTGTACATCAACAAACTTGCCGACGTTAATATGGCGGTGCTAGAAAAACTTATCGCCAAATCCTTTACGGACATGCAAAAGAAGTATAGCCACTAACTTTGTACTTTAGTATCTGCTAGTCGAATGAGTGCCGCTTGCGGTATATGGCCCAAAACCATAGGCCAGCACCTATAATGGTCGTGGCGAATACCGGCACCTGCTTATCTGGCAAAATATAAATAAAGTCTACGAGCAACTTAGAAGCAAAGTAGGCGGCTAACAGATAGATTGCCCATACTTTCATCTTCCACATGCCCACGATTATGGCGATATTAAGAGCCAGCCCGAGGATGGCGTAGATCGGGTACCAGGAAGGAACAGTGTCGTAGACAGAGTGCAAAGCGTCAGAATTGGCCAAGTAATACGGAATCTGCAGGTCGCCAATTATCAGCAGAAGAATCATGATGTTCAAGAATAATCCGCGTTGCTTTTTCGCACTCTTTTCCATAATCTGTACCCTTGTGTTACGTTTAGATACTTAACCATTACTAGTATAAAACATTGACCGCCCATCCAAGAAAGACAAAAAGGGAATATACTGGCCGTAAGGAGTATCAATGACCGACATCGAATCCGCCTACCGACTCGAACTAGTGGAGCCGACCAATCCGATTCTTAATAAGAAGTCGAAAGCAATTTCGGCAGAAGATCTAAAGTCGCCCTATATACAAGCAGTTATTGACCGCATGTTTGTGTTGGCAGCTGGCAAGGGTCATAGCAAACACGATACAAGACAAATGGTGGGCCTAGCGGCGCCTCAGTTAGGGCTTAACAAGTCTCTTATCCTGATTGACATTACGGCCGACGGTTCAAATAAGGAACAAACCTTGCGTGAGATAATAAACCCCAAGATCACCAAGCACTCCAAACAAACCATGCCTGGACGCGAGGGCTGTTGGTCTTGCGGCAACATCTGCGGGCAAGTGGAACGGGCTAAAAAAGTTACACTTCAAGGTATAGATCGGTCCGGCAAACCGGTCAAATACAATCTAACCGATTTTGTAGCGCGTGTCGCCCAACACGAAACTGATCACCTAAGTGGCATTCGCTTCCCCGACCGCATACCCACAAACGAGCCGCAGCATTTGCATTGGGTACTACCCGAACAGTTTCCGGATTACCGCAAAAACTGGATGCATTGGCAACAACTATGTCCACGTGAGCGCTGGGAGAAAATGAAAACAGGCTAGCGAAGTAGGCCCATAGTGACTGCTCTTGCTGCGCTTATACTCAGTAGCATGCCGGGAACGGACGGTATAGCTGTGCGCAACTTTATGGCAGCCCTAATCTTATGGGCATGGATAACAGCACAGTCAGTGCGCCTACTGCGTACACAGTGATCTCTTGAAAAACTTACATCGAACAATATTTAACCAAGAAGATTGTCGAGTTCTTGCTCAAGCTGTGCAGCGCTCAATCTGCTGTCAGCGAAGTCCACAACCGCCAGGACCAGGCCATCCATCCTAGCTGTTCGTTCGGGAAGGTCATTAGCGGCCCTGTATGCGGTGCGTGCAGCGTCCCAGTCAAGAGCAGCAACGAACCTATCCGGACCAGCGATAGCATCGGCAAGCTGGTCGGCTGCCGACTCTAGCTCCAAAGACGCAAAAGGATCGTATTCCATGCATATATTATACAACAAGAATAGAATATATACAATACTTTAACTGGGCACAGCGGGCAATAGACGCACCTTGTTTATAGATTAAAGATCGTTGTAAAAGAATAATATTATGATATAATAAACTGCTATGAACGAGGACTGTATCGGAACCTGCGTATACTTCGCGGAATGCCTTGGGGCGCGTGTTCGCACAGCTGACCCTGAGGAGCTATCGTTCTTAGGCGAACTACTTGACGCTGCCGAAGATTGCAACAACACACCCCCAAGCGAATATGCACCTGAGGGCTACAAAAATTGTGCAGTGTTAATGGTTGCCCAGCTAGCAGTAGGCCTTCAGGATGAGGGCACGCCAAGGACAACTGCACAAAAATTCTTTGCAGATTTTTTTGAAATTGATCGCCCCGAGTAGCGTATTGTGATCGAAGATTTTCCCATAACACTTACAGCGTTCGTCGACAGCGATTGGCGCGCTGCCCCTACAGATATCGGGGCGAACATCTATAATGCTGGATCTGAGCGTGTTGCCGAAGCTCGGGATCTACTGGGCAGACTACTGGTTGGTGAATGTAATCTGGATGAGTACCCATTTTTGGGCGCTGGGGCGGAGGGTGATGTTTTTGCAGTCGGCGACTTTGCAGTAAAGCGATTTCACGATGAAGCTCGACGTTGTGCATTCATTTCCGGATTGCCCCACATTCAAGCATCAGTCGCTTTGCACGAAGGCCTGCGTGCTATTCAACAGCCTGTTACGGATGCCTCAGGAGTTGACTTTTATTTGCCGCTCCAGAAATGCACGCTAGTTTTGTACCGGATGGCGACGCAGCGTTTCCTTACGCGATTATGACAAGAATTGACGGTCAGTCATCGGGAGATACCGAGCTGCCTGTCCCTTCCTCGGAACTGAGCGATTTCATGTATAGGCAGGCCCAAGTTGCGGCCGGCGTACCAGGTTGTGCGTTGCTAGACCCACGCCCGGAGGATACTTTGGTCCGCGAATTACCATCAGGCGTAATCTTAGTGACCAGGCTCGACATCAAAGGTAGGGGTGGACCTGTGCAGCGTGTCGATGCCGAAACCCTAGCCTGCCTTCCTCGCTTCCGGACCACCTAGACGGCCGTGAGTTCCTGAAGCAATTCCGGAAACTCGGGACCAGACATATTATGACCGATCCTAAAATGGCCATATCCTTCAAACTCAACTAGTCGAGCCGCAGGTAGAACCTCGGCAAGCTCATGCGCATACTCTTGGATTGGCGGGTCGTCATCGGTCGAATTAAATATAATAAGCCTACCGACACGCTCTGTCAGTCCGGTATCGAGTACGTACCTTGAAAAGTCGCCATACTTACCAGCCGTGTCGCGGTAAGGCGCAACCCACACAACTCGATCAACGCGGACTGTATTTTCTGAGAGCCAGCGCGCCAGGAATTCTGCCCCAGCGCTATGACCGACTAAACCTGTGTTCTCGTCTACTGGCCCTTGGGACTCAAATACTTCCTTCCAGTCCTCATATACGGGATGATAGGGGAGCGGCATTTTTGCTATGGAGGCGCGTACTCCAAGCTTTGCTACCTAGCTGGCAATCCATGGAAACCAGTTAGCTTCATGCGGTTTTGGCTCAAGGGGGTTTTCGTACCGCTCTCTAGTCGGCTTTCCCGGAACAAGTAGTAGGCTGTTCATAGATATAACAATCATACCCTACAAAAAAAAGGAAGAAGGGTTCGAAGCCGATCAGGGACCATACTAAGGAATGAAATTTTTTGCGCCCGATGATCGTATAGTTAAGGTAATGGACGAAACAGAGGTTATCGCGGCCATTTGCCAAGGTGCTGATCGGTATGAGGAGCTAGTTGAGCGATATCATACCGGCTTAATTATCCATTGCGAGCAGTTGGTAGGGGACCGCGACGAGGCCGAAGACCTGGCGCAACAGGCTTTTATCAAGGCCTATACCCACCTCGCGAGGTTTAATCCCCAGCGGGCACGCTTTTCGACTTGGCTGCACCATATTGCGACCAACCTGGCCATAGATCACTTGCGTCAAAGGTCGCGAAAAGTGGTAGTCGAAGACATCGAACGGATCGCCGAAGCCACCATGCCAACCTTTTTGGAGGACGATCAAAAGCAAACAGTTCGCCGGGCTGTCCAAAATTTAACACCGCCAGCATATAAACGCGTCATCATGGCTTACTACTGGGAAGGCAAGGATTACCGACAAATCGCCCGCGAGCTTAATGTGCCTTCCAATACAGTTGGTACCTGGATGCGACGGGCGAAAATGCAACTAAAGGAGACATTGGAAGATATCGTATGAGAAAAAGCATCGATCAATTACTGTTAGCATCGCGCCCTGCGGCGCAAAAGTCTAACCCGGCTTTTGTGGCGCGGGTTATGTTTGCTGTACGCAGTACCGCAACTATTGAAAGTTTTGCTGCCGAAAAACGTATAACTAATACAGCCACCAAGAACGTCTTCGGATCCGGCGCTCTGCAGGCTTGGAGTAACCTAATCGGAGTAATCTTTAAGATGAATAAAAAACAATCGTTCCTAGTAGTGCCCTTAGTTGTGGCCGCTTTAGTAGCAGGTGTCGTGGTCTTTCAGGCTAACAGCCCGGTAAGCGCTCACGAACTGGCAGTAGCCGCTGCCGAAAGGGTGCAGCAGATGAGCCCCCAAGAAATCGCTCAAATTAACAGTCAATACAATCAAGATATAGCCCAGCGCCTGGACGAGGCCCAAAAGAGCGGATCGCTACACACCATCTCGCTTGAAGACCTGCAGGATTTGCCCGGTTCGCTCTCGTCAAAGCACAACTCGGCGATCAAAAAATACCTAGAATACACAAACTCTGCCGGTGAACGGATTGTGGTAGCTTTAGGCGAAGACAATCGGCCACTCTATGTCATGAATGTAGACGCTGCCCCGACATTACCCGCCGGCGCCAGCCAGCCTGACGTGCAGGTTCGCTAAGTCGGTTGCCTTATCGGCAGACGTTAGGCCTGCATAGCGGGCAAGATATCAGTCTGACCTGTCGGAAAACACTACGAGCCGTTTTGTAAAACTATGCTCTGCTTTGATCCAGGTCCCCGTGCAGGTAATGAGGTTTAAATGCACGCCGCCGTTGCTGGTAAAGACTTCGCTCGGTTCTTCTTTATAACCATAACTTCGGACTTCTCTTACCGTAAAAGAGATAGCTTCGCCCTTGTCATCTACAACTACTAAAATGTCGCCCTTTTGCAATTTCTCCAAATTTCTAAATATGCCGGGTTCGCCCTTTCGCCCGTTAAGATGTCCGACAATAACCGCGGTACCAGTATCCCCCGGATGGGGTCCATATTTGTACCAGCCCGTGTCTGTGATAGTCGTGGGGACAGCCATATCACCATTTTTAGTAAGCCCTAGTTGGCCGACTTGGACATCTACATTAATTCCGGCTATCACCAGTCGTACGGGTAGACCAGGCTTGGGCTTTTCCGGCACTACAGGTAAGATCTTTTTTTTCTCGACTGGGGCGGCTTGCGTAGCTTGGGCTGCAGATTGGTAGTCAGGCTTGAGCAAAATGTAAGCTATGACGACCAATATACTAGTCGCACTAACGACGACAACTAATAGTGTCAGGCGCGGCTTAGTGATTTTTTCTCCGTCAGGCGTAGGGTCGCCATTCATAATTTCTAAGGGATTAGTCTACACCTTTTTTCGAACAAAGAAGTACAAGGCTGAACCTAGGAAAAGAATTGCCGGTATAGTCCATAAAAGTACCGATGATTGCTTTAAGCTCGAGCCAAGACCGGTGTTTGGTAGTCCTGGCGTGCTACTACCAGTTGTAAATGCTGCGCCTACACAAGTTGTAGACGATATAGTGTCGACATCTGTTGAAACAGTTCCACCGAATGCCAGAGCCTTGCCTGCCCAGGTTACAGTACTGCCGATTGCAATACCCGAAGCGTCAATGTCAGTTCCAACGAATGTAGAGTTTGCTCCGAGGGTTGTGGCAGCAGTAGGAGTCCACCATACGTCGCACGATGTGGCGCCGCCCGCTAACTGGACAATGGAGTTGGCCGATGTAGTAAGCGCGCCGTCCATCCTAAAGATGTAGGTTCCTGCGCCGTTAAGTGTAATAGTTCCGCCACCTCCAACAGATGCAGCCCCGGTTATACAATAAACTCCAGGCGTATACACACCGATGGTTCCGTGAGTCGTATCGGATGCCAGGTCAATTGCACCGGGCGCAAAGTTAAAGGTACATGGTTGACTATTAAGGTTACTCAGGGCAGCGTTTTGGTCAATGCCGGCCTGATTATAAGTAGCATCAGCTACATGGGTAGTGCCGTTAACCGTCGGCGCCACAGCTGGCCCTGTAGTATAACCGAGATCCCCCGTAAGAGTGGTCCCTGGCACAGTATTGGTATAGGTACTAGAAAGAACGACAAATGGCGCCGCCGCCCCAAGGGTCGGTGACGTCGCAGCACTCGCGATAGGCGAGAACATAAACACTGCCAAGAATAGACCCAGCGATACGATTCCTAGCTTTTTTAGTATTTTCACTTTTTTTGCCCCCCAAGTTTACGATATTTACTATCTATATTTTATAGGAATAATATTACCATAAGCATGCAACATACCAAAATAATACAACGTTGCCCTATTTAACACAAAAGATTTGCCAACGAGTCGATTGCTTATCGCCAAAGCTTTGGCTGGGGGTAGAGACGACCACACCCGACTTCGCGGCATTTTTGTAGCTTCGAATCCAGCATCAAGGTACATAATATAGATCGTACTGCAGAGAGGACACGAGGATCTTTATGGAGCTTGGGTGATAATCCGCTACGAAAATACTTGCAGCGACTTCCACGGTATTGATCCGGAGTTAGAACAGCCTCGACCCGCTGGCACAAACGTGGTTGCAATTGTAGGGGCAACCGCAACTGGCAAAACAGCGCTGTCTCTCGAATTGGCAGGAGCTATCGAGGAAGAGTTCGGTACTCAAAGCGAGGTTGTTTGTATAGACACCAAAACAGCCCGCAAAGGCATGCAGGTGGGTACCGCCGCGCCAAGCGAGGCGGAACAGGGCAGGGTGCCGCACCACATGTTAGCAATGTTCCACCCTGAAGAGTTTATTTCTAGGTGGACATACCAACCTATCGCCCGCAGTTGTATACGCGACATTAGTTCGCGGGACAGACTTCCGCTGCTCGTCGGCGGCTCCTTGCACCTTATGGAAGCGCTTGTGTACTACGACCGCCACCTATACATGGGCCGACCAAGGGACAGTATCGTCTGGGAACTTGGAATGGAAATGATGCGCGACCTGGCCCTTATGAATGGCTTCGGCGGCCCCTTTGAAGATACCGAGGACAGACTGCGTAATCATCTGATGGAACGCTATGCCCTACAGAGATTCACAGACCGTCCACCTCATCCGGGTACACTTCTACTGGGAGTACACCGCGAGCCAGAGGAACATAAGGAGCTTATCCGCCGCCGAACCGAACAAATGTACCCGTTGCTTGTTGACGAGTTTGAGGCACTTTTGCTGCGCACCCATGGCTTCTATACGGAGGAGGAGAAAACAACTATCGGTTACGGTGACTTTCATGAAATCGTCAATGGAGGATTACGCCCCATAGATTCCATCTTTCGGCGTACGCTTGCGCTTGCCGAGTGGCAGAGCAATGCCATTCGTCGTCATATGCCCCATGTGCAGTGGGTGTGTTCAGCAGACGAAGCGTTGGCGGCGTATAGGGAACACCAAAAAGGTTTACATGCCGCGGATTCGTAGCGTTATCGCTTCTCCGCTGCAGAAGGATATTGACCTACGGCTTTTATGTCAAAAGAGAGCCATGCCCGCTCGTAAGCGAGAACGATTCGCATCTGATAATGGTGCTGAGGATCCTCCAATGGGGCCGAGGTCGGGAGGCGTCTCTGGGCTGACAGGCGTGGAGGCACAAATTGTGCCAGTAGGTGGCAGAGCCAGGTCAACCAAATAGCGGTCGGCACGTTCTTTGACGCACTGCGAACGGCCGTAGTTGGTGTGGCCATCGCCGTCACGCGTGAGCAGTCGACTACCAGGAATTTTGGAGGCGACTCGGCTCGACCATAGGTAGGGCGTGGTGGCGTCCTTAGTTGCTCCCACTACTAAAACGGGTGGTTGGGATGGGGAAAGTGAAATGGCCATTGGAGGCGCTTCAACTGGTTGCAGCGGGTAGCCGAAGCATTGGACGGGGCCTTGGAACACATTGCCTTCTCCAAAGCGGGGTGCGGCGTTTTTGGTAGCCAGCGCCAGGCTGCGAACATCGTTGGTGGTGTGCAATATTTGCGACCACTTATGATCAACACAACTTATTGCCCGGTGGGCGTCAACGCCCGTAAAGTAGGTGCCATCACCGTTGTAGCCGGTGCTGGAATCGTACACCAGGCGGGCGAGTGAGGCATCGTTATGGCGAGCATCATCAATCATGGTATCAACCCATTCAAAGCCCTGTAGTCCGGGCGCGGTTAGCGCCTGCACCATGACGGTTAAAATCCAGTCGTTGGCTGGCCGGTCTCCAAAGGGATTGCGTGGGGCAGGTATTGGGTGCTGCCGGGCCTGGGTTAGAACAGTATCAAAAACGGCGTCAACATTTTGGCCGCGCATACTGCAGCTTTCGGCCGTTTGGCACCAGTCTTTAAAGCGCTTCCAGCCGTCCTCGTACGCCTTACTACTTTCGGAGAATGCCTGTGTGTCTGAAACGGTGCGATCTGCAACGGCATCAAGCAGCATGGCTCGCACCCGGTTTTGGTAGAGCGTGGCGTAGCGAACGGCCACATAGGTGCCCTGGGACTGCCCCATTATATTAAGTGTAGATACACCGAGGGCTCGACGCAGTTGTTCGGTATCGCGCACTGTACTTGCGGTGTCGAGATGTCTGGCTAGCGGGCCGTTGTTAGTCACGCAGTTTTGCCCCGCCTTACTTTCTAACCCAAGAATATTGTTTAGCTCTGTGGTGGTGCGGGCCAGATGGTTTTCTTCCCAGTACGCTCCTTGCTCTTCGCTTGTAAAACAAGCAATGCCAGTAGAGGTGCCCCGCGCGTCAAAGCCGATGATGTCAAATTTGGCAATTAATTCTGGCGAGAAAGCGTTTGTTAGACCAAATTTAATCCTACCAGTCGAGGTAAACCCCGGGCCGCCCGGAAAGAATACCAGCGTACCCACGCGCTGGGATGGATTACCAGCACGCGCCCGCGCAACTGGTAAATCGATTGTGCCTTCGGCCGGATTGGCGTAGTTAAGCGGCACTGTCAAATTGGCGCAGTCTGCTGCCGGCGCGTCGTCACATGGCCTCCATTGTAGCGGCGGAGGCGCTTGCGCTGTGGTTGGTAAACCGCCTGCCGTAGCTGCGGCCATGCCTTGCACAGGCGCCACCATCATAACAATTGCTGCTATCCCGGAAATAACTACTGCCTTTTGCCGTTTTGAAGGCAAACTCCTCAATATGTCACGTAGTTTTTGCACTCTTTATTCTCCCTGTTATTTATATAGTGTTTATAAAAAATAATTGTTGCGTGCCTAGTAAGGCACGAGTCACATTATACCAATAACGTTTATGCTTATCGTAAATAAGCGCATACTGCCACCCTTACGGGCGGAAAGAAAAAGTGCCACTCGCCATTGGCGAATGAGCACCTTTTCATGGCTGGCTACGTAGCCCAAAATTGGAACACCATTTTACCTAGTCTGACTGGTGTGTATACCAAATTATGTGAGCTTGAGGGTAATACGGAGGCCTCTCTAATGATTAGACTTGGCGTTTTTAAGCAGTCGCTCACACATAGCATCAAGCTCGTCTTTGGTTGTGCCGTAGTCGACAGTGTGCCTGGCCACTGCAATCAGCGGCTCCAACAAATAAAGCGGCACCTTAATTTCAGACTCATCAAGGTTTGTCAGGAAAGTATCCATCGCGATAGAAGCTTCATTCATGACGAATGTCTGGGCGTAATTTCGACCCATAAACTCATCAGAAAACTGACTTTGCGCTTCTTGCGGTATCTCGTCCTTTACCGCGTCTCTTACAAGGTACATCAACTCAACACACCATCGTTCATAGTCGCTTACGTAGTCGCTAAACATTCCATCTGGCAAATAAGCATGGGCTTTGCTGCGGTCAATAGCGTTATTTTTCTTCTTTGCGTTAAACATATTTTAATTATAACTCGTGAACGCCGAAAAGGACTCGAACCCCTACAAAGTATAACTTTACAAATGAAGAACATATTTTCTAGTAATATATGACTGGAGGGTGAGGGATAGCGCACACGAATTTTATCGTTTGGCGAATTTCGAACGCAAAAATAGCAGTGTGCTTTTGTTGCATAGGTGGTGGGATAGTACGGGATAATGGACGAAGTACGTCTTATATAGTATAATAATATAGTTACGTTATGCATACATTCCTGATTTATCTAATTGGTGCTCTTGGCCTTGTCATCTTGGGGCATTTTGCCCAACGATTGCTGAGGCGAGCTACTAAGGTGCAACTACCGCTTATACCGGCGAACAAGGCTTCCGTAAAACCGCTCACGCCGCGTCAACGTGGCCTGTTGCTGCTGCTCATGGGGATGCTAATATCTATCCCTGTTTTCCTTTATATACTTTTGATACATGGTAATAATCTTTTCGCACTCGCCCGCCATCTGGCACCTGGTAGCGCGGTAGTGACTTATGTTACCAGTGGCGCTCAAGCAGGCTTTGCTGCTGGCTTTTTCTTGATACTATTTGCAAGCCTGATCACCGTAAGCGTGGTCTCCGAACGATTGCCGCTCGTTTGGCGGCGCCAACTGGGCGAGACACCATCAGGCGGACGAGCTGTAGCTATCGGCATAGGAAGTGTGTTGACGTTGTTGGCTCTGGCTGCGTTCGCCGGTTTTCAAAGTTACGTAGCCTTTACTCCGCAAGGCATCATCCAAAATCAATTTTTTGCCGTTACTGATCACCTGACCACCTACGAGAACTTGGCGCATGTTGATATACGGTGTCAATCCATTACCTATCGCCCTAAGAGCAACTCGCCGATGCATACTAAGCTGCTCATGACGCTTGATGCCTATACTAAAAAAGGTGAGCGCATCAAAGTCATCACCAAAGAAGACGAAGAAGATCTGTACGTGGGTCCTTCTAGCTATTCGGCCCCCCAGCTTACGCCGCAGGCTGTGCGCGATATGCGTCAACTGCTCAACAAACACCATGTTCTTGTCACGCACACTCCTTGCCCAGATATTGATGTATACGAACCCCAGATGACTCCGATGCAGCACGAGTACTACTGGGCATTATTTGGTGCCGCACAGCAGGGCGCAGCGCCATATAGACCGTACTAAGATTTTAAAACAAAAAAGTCCCTTTCAGGACTTCTGGCCGGGGTGAGGGATGGCGCTATCGCTTCTACGCTTGTCTTCGTTTCACCGAACCCTACGTCCGCCTTACTCCTGATCTATACCATTGAAAAAATTGCGCTTTCGCGGTATGATTACTCTGTTATTTAGGCATTATTGGGGGTTGGCCAAGTGTGAGAAGCGTCGGTGACGCTTTGCAAGGGAATCTTCCGATGGCAACTGTGTTGCCAATAGTGAAGTTCCGGGGTCGCCGGAGGTGACAAGGCACCAGGTGCCAGGACCAAAACCTGGTCGATCAGCATTTTAAATAGCTATAATACGTATACCCAATATTGGGGGTTGGCCAAGTGGTAAGGCACCAGGTTTTGGTCCTGGCATTCGGGGGTTCGAATCCCTCACCCCCAGCCATGAAAAGGTGCTCATTCGCCAGTGGCGAGTGGGCGCTTTTTCATTCCGGGCGTGTGAGGGGATTCGAACGACAAAGTCCAGTGGACTTTGGCC
>Ga0111538_10000395_pt1 | contig 57233 bp, 42 predicted proteins | sample SoiMethybrSBSTD1_FD_79669 | JGI IMG/M metagenome (GOLD analysis project Ga0111538, IMG submission 79669) | Bulk soil microbial communities from a Populus tree surrounding site in Tennessee, USA - Soil MetaG P. TD hybrid SBSTD1 (version 2)... | ecosystem: Environmental > Terrestrial > Soil >... | reverse complement strand
ACGCCTTCCAGCCGCGAGGCCAGGTTCACCGAGTCGCCGATCACCGTGTATTCCATGCGCTTGGGCGATCCGATGTTGCCGACGATGACAGACCCCGTCGCGATCCCGATCCCGATGTTGATCAGGTACAAGAGCTTGCTGCCGAGGCGGATGGTAATGAGGCTCTGCTGATGCTCGGGCTCTATCCGCTCGCAATAGCGCCACAGGAACTCGATGTTCGGCGTAAGCTTTTTCGCGATCACGAAGAACTCGCAGATCGCGTGGGTCGGCGACGCGAAGAACAGTATGGTCAGCATGATCCCGATGATCTGCCAGTCCGCCCAGCCGCTGTCGAGCCAGCGATTGCCGAGGTACATGCCGATCCCGACGAACAGGGTCGCCATCGGGCCGTGAAACAGGGTCACGCGCAGAAACGCGTAGAACGGCAGGTTGAGCGTGCAGACGATGGCCTTCGAAACGTCGCGCGTATCGCTCTTTTCGTTTTTGCCGAGGGTCTCCAGGACGCGGGTGACCGGCTGCACGTGGCGCCAGATGAGATAGAGATCCGGTAGCGTGTAGCCCGGCACGACGAAGAAGGCGATCAGCAGGAAGTCGAGCCATTGCTGCCCGGTGAATTCCAGGCCGAGAGCTACCAGGACGAACATGACCGCGACCGCCGCCAGAGAGCCCCACACGTACGTCCACACGAGGTACATGAGAAAACCTTTTGCCGCGGGCAAACGGTTTTCCGGCATCGGCATCCTGAGCTCTGAGCTCGTCATGAAACGGGGCTTTCGTGGCAGAATACCTGAATTCCGACGGAGCGTCGGTGTCCGCTGGACCCGCGGGCGCTCCCCGGACAGACACCGATCTCAGAGAACATCCGGAATGGAACTCGAAACGCGGCGCGTCGGCGACAGCATCGTGGTGAGTCCGCGCGGGCGCGTCGACCATGCCACCGCGGACGCATTCTCGGCGGCGCTGGCGACCCACGTGGCGCAATGCGCGAGCGGCGGCCCGGCGATCGTGCTGGACATGTCCGGCGTCGACTACATCAGCAGCGTCGGCCTGCGGGCCCTGATGGTTGCCGCGAAGCAGGTGAAGGCGCAGAGCGGACGTATCGTGATCGCGGCGCTGACGCCGATGGTGCGCGAGGTGTTCCAGATCAGCCGTTTCCACCTGGTGTTCGCCCTGTTCGACGAGGTTGACGCCGCGCTCGAGTCGCTGCAGAAGCCGGCATGAAAGTACGGTTCTGGGGCACGCGCGGCTCCATCCCCGTGTCGGTCACCGCGCCGGACATCCGGGCAAAGCTGCTCGCGGCGCTTGCCGGCGCGGTCGGCCGCTCGCTCGATACCCCGGAGAAAATCGCCGACTACGTGGACCGGCAGCTCGGGTTCGAGACATCGGGCACCTTTGGCGGGCATTCCTCCTGCGTCGAGCTGACCGGGGACGATGCGTCGCACGTGATCCTCGACATGGGCAGCGGCGCGCGCCCGCTGGGACAGCACCTCCTGGAAAAGTACGGCCCGGACGCTCCCCGGACCTATCACGTCTTCATGTCGCACCTGCACTGGGACCACATCATGGGGTTCCCTTTCTTCGGGCCGGTATACGTGCCGGGCAACCGCATCGTCATACACGGCTGCCACGCCGGAATCGAGGAGGCGTTTCGCCGGCAGCAGGCTGAGCCGAGCTTCCCCGTCGATTTTTCCCAGCTCGCGGCGGACGTCGAGTTCCGCCGGCTCACGCCCGGCGAGAGCTACGCCATCGCCGGCCTGCGCGTCACGCCCAAATTGCAGCTCCACGCCGGCGATTCGTTCGGTTATCGCCTCGAGGCGGGCGGCAAGTGCGTGGTCTACTCGACCGACTCGGAGCACCGGCTCGATAACCGGGAGGAGCGGGAGGGCTTCATCGAATTCTTCGGTGGCGCCGACCTGGTGATTTTCGACGCCATGTATTCCCTGTTCGAGGCGATCTCGGTCAAGGCCGATTGGGGCCACTCCAGCAACATCGTCGGCGTGGAGCTGTGCCAGGCGGCGCGCGCGAAAACGCTCGCCCTGTTTCACCACGAGCCGGCGTTCGACGATACGCGCGTCGCGAGCGTGCTGCAGGAAACGCGGCGGTTCGAGGAGATTACGCGCGACGGCCACCAGCTCGAAGTGATCGCTGCGTATGACGGCCTCGAGCTGGAGGTGTGATGGTGACAGGTTCCAGTCCCGGCGCGTGGTTCGTGCGCGCCCTCGGGGCCGGGCGTGGCCGTCCCGCCGCGCTGCTGCTGCTCGTCGCCACGGCGGCGCTGCTCCTGCCGCGGGATTCTCCGCTCGAGGCCGCGCGACTCGCCCTGTTCGACGCCTACCAGGTCTATCTGCCGCGCGAGCGCAACTCGGGACCGGTAACAATCGTCGCCATCGACGAGCATTCGCTGAAGGCGTACGGCCAGTGGCCGTGGCCGCGCGACCGGTTTGCCGCGCTGATCGACCGGATAGCGCAGGAGCGGCCGGCCGCGATCGGTCTCGACATCATCATGCCCGAGCGCGATGCCACCTCCCCGGAAGCGCTCGCGCGTACGCTACCGCGGTCGCAGGACGCCCTGAAGAAAGCGCTGACAGCATTGCCCGCGCACGACGGCGTCCTCGCAGCGGCGCTGGGCGCGGCGCCGGTTGTGCTGGGAGCGGCCGGGTTCGAGGAAGCGACGCCGGCGACTTCACGGGGGCTCCGGGTGAGGGAGATGGCCGTCGTCGGCGCCGACCCGATGCCCTACGTCCGGCGCTATCCGCTCGTTCTGGCGAGCCTGCCGGAGCTGCAGGCGGCGGCGCGGGGGCAGGCGCTGCTTTCCGCCGACACGGAGCGCGGGATCATCCGGCGTGTGCCGCTCGTCAGCGCGATCGGCGACACGCTGGTGCCGGCATTGTCGCTGGAGCTGCTGCGCGTCGGAATCGGCGCGAAGACGGTGCAGGTCGAAACCGGCGCGCGTGGCGTCACGGCGGTAACGGTGGGCGACCTCCGAGTACCGACCCAGCCTACCGCCGAAGCATGGGTGCATTTCACCCGCTTCATGGGCGAGCGCTACGTTTCGGCTCTCGACATAATGAACGGACGGCTCGACCGGGACATCCTGAAGGGCAAGCTGGTCATCGTGGCGCTGACCGGCATAGGGCTCACCGACTACAAGACCACGCCGCGCGGAGAGTACGTGCCGGGGGTCGAGTATCACGCGCAGCTTCTGGAGAGCTTCTTCGACGGCCATTTTCTCCTGCGGCCGTACTGGATGCACTGGGTGGAGCTGGTGTTTCAGATGGGCGGCGGCGCATTCCTGATCCTGGCCGTCCCCGTGGTGCCTCCGCGCCACGCCACGGCGCTCGCGGTCGCGGTGCTCGTGCTCACCTTCGCCGCTGGTTTCCTCGCGTTCTACTGGGCCGGCCTGCTGTTCGATGCCGCGAGCGTATCCGTGGGCGTGGCAGCCGTGTTCGCCGCCCTGATTGCGAGCGCGTTCATCGAAGCCGATCGCGGCCGGCGCGAGGCCCAGCACGCCCTGCAGCTCGAGCGCGAGGCTTCTGCGCGGGTGGCCGGAGAACTGGAAGCGGCGCGCCGTATCCAGCTCGGAACGCTCCCGCGCGCGGATACGGCTTTCCCCGGCGAGAAGCGCTTCGAGCTGGCGTCGGCGCTCGAGCCGGCGCGCGCGGTCGGCGGCGATCTCTACGATTTTTTCAGACTGGACGAGCGCCGCGTGTTCCTGCTGATCGGCGACGTATCGGGGAAGGGCGTGCCCGCGAGCCTGTTCATGTCGATCGCCAAGGCGCTCTCCAAGAGCATCGCCCTGCGCCAGCGGCTCGACTTGAAGGCGGTCCTGACCCAGGCCAACGTCGAGATCGCGCGCGACAATCCCGAGGCGCAGTTCGTGACCATGTTCGCCGCCGTCCTGGACGCCGAGAGCGGGATGCTCGAATACTGGAACGCGGGCCACGATGCGCCGGTGCTGAAATCGTCCACGCTCGGCAGCCTCGAAAGCGCGGCCGGCGGACCGCCGCTGTGCGTGCTCGATGAATTCGAGTATGGCAGCGATTCCGTGCAGCTCGCGCGGCAGGACGCGGTGGTGATGTTTACCGATGGAGTCACCGAAGCGGCGAATACCGCCGGCGAGCTCTACGGCAGGAAGCGATTGGACGCGCTGCTCGCCCGCGTCCAGCGGGATGCCACGGCCAACGATCTGCTGCGCGAGATTCTCGCCGACCTGCGCGAGTTCGTCGGCTCGGCCGAGCCGTCCGACGACGTGACCCTGCTGGTGGTGCGGTGGCTGGGACTGTGACCGTGATGAAACGGCCGAAATCAGCGAACGTTGATCTCGACACGGCGATTGCGCGGCTCGGCGACCTCGTCGGCCGTCGGAACGACCGGCTCGCGCTCGCCGCGCCCGGCTTCCTGGATGCGGTCCGCGGCGATGCCCGCCGCCACCAGCGCGGCGCGCACGGTGCGCGCGCGAACGAGAGACAGCTTGTCGTTGTACTCGACGGCGCCGACGCGGTCGGTGTGGCCGATGACGATGATGTCGGGCACGGGCCGCCGCACCAGCTCGGCCTTGATCTGCTCGAAAGTCTGGTGCGATTCCGGCGTCAGCTCGTCGCTGTTGGTGACGAAATAGACGGTAAACGAAACCGGCCGCGGCGGCTGCGCGTCGAGCGCCGCGCCGAAGCGCTGCCGGACGGCGGCGGCATCCTCCTGGAGGAGCGCGACCGCGCCCTTGCTGCTGACGTCCGCGGCGGAGTACGGGCGGTCGAGGACGGTTTCCCCGCCGGCGCTCCGGATCACGACCGCGCCCGTCCGGCCATCGGCGTCCGGAATCAGCACGACGCGATTGCCCGGCGCCTCGTCCTTTCCGGTCAGCGCGACGATGACGGCGATGATGACGATCGGGACTACGGCAGCCACGTCATTCCTCTCCCGGGCCGGCGTCGATCAGGAACTCGGTGCCGCGCACGCCCAGGATCGCGTTCGGCGTGCGAAACTGCACCGCGCCGGGCGATTGCTTGGCGATTTTTCCCGAGACCACGGCGAGCGTTCCGCGCTTGACCGAAGCATCGATGGTGCCGGCATGAGTGGTCGAATCGAAGGCGAAGCGCTCGAGCACGAGGGTCGAATTCGGGCCCGCGGAAAGCAGCGTGTTGTCGCGCAGGATGATGCCGACCGAGCCGTCCGCGCCGGTGGCAATGCGGTCGGCGGCGGCCACCCTGGCGCCGGGCGACGCCGCGATTTTTTCGCCGGCGCGCTGAATGGTGACGCTGCCTTTGGCGGTCTTGACGACCCCGGCATCCTCGGCGGCTGCCACCTGCAGCGCTGCGGCAAGCCCGGCAACGAGCAGCATGATTCTCATCATCGCAGTATCTCCCTGGTTTGATTCGCCGCCATGGCCGCGCCCGCTGAATCGCGTCAATTCGTCGCCGACATGAAGGCGCTGCCGGAGCTCCTCGAGTTCGCGGCCGCGGCGGCGGGCAGGGCCGGCTTCGACGGCGTTGCGCAGCTCTTCGTCGAATTGATCATCGAGGAACTCTTCACGAACACGGTTGTGCACGGCTACGGCGGCGACAGCAACCAGCCCGTGTGGGTGAGCGTCGTAAGCGTCGGCGTCGAGTTAAGCTTAACATACGAAGACGCCGCCCCACCCTGCAATCCGTTAACTTTGCCCGCACCCGGTCTCCTCGATGCGCCGCTCGAGCAGCGGCCGGTGGGCGGGCTGGGCATGCCGCTGGTGAAGGCGTTGTCCGACGCCGCGTCCTATGCATATCAGGAAGGGCGTAACCGGCTGACCCTCGCCATTTCTCCACGCGCCCGCCGCTGAGGAATTGCGTCAGGCTCTTCCAGACACGGCGGGGCGTATTCACGCTATCATCCGTCTCCTTTGTCGTAGCCCAACAGGGAGGTAGCATGAAACCGGAGCAGATCCTGAAGCTCCCCTCGATGCCGGCGGCAAGCCCGAGCTATCCGATGGGGCCGTACCGGTTCATCAACCGCGAGTTCATGATCGTCACGTACGAGACCGACAAGGAACTCCTGCGGCAGGCCGTGCCGGAGCCCCTGGACCCCAATCCCGAGGGATACGTTCTCTACGAGTGGATCCGCATGCCCGACAGCTCCGGCTTCGGTGACTACTGCGAAAGCGGTATCGTCATTCCCTGTTTCTACAAGGGCGAGCCGATTAACTTCACGGCGCAGATGTACCTGGACGACGAGCCGCCGATTTCCGCGGGACGGGAAATCTGGGGCTTCCCGAAGAAGTACGCGCTGCCCAAGCTCGACGTCTGCTCGGACACCCTGACGGGCACGCTGCACTATGCCGGCCAGCTCGTCGCCATGGGCACCATGGCCTACAAGCACCAGGTCGCGCCCGGCGGCGTCGAAGCGCAGGCGAAGGGGATGACCCGGACTTCGTGCAATCTCAAGATCATTCCCGACGTCGACGGCGGGCCGAAGATCTGCCAGCTGGTGGCCTACAACCTCACCGACATCACGGTGAAGGGCGTGTGGGTTTCGCCGGCGCGGCTGCACCTGATTCCGCACGTGAACGCGCCGGCCGCCGACCTGCCGATCAAGAAGATTGTCGGCGGCAAGCATTTCGTGAGCGACCTCACCCTGCCGCACGGCCGGGTGCTGTTCGACTACCTCAAGGACGCATGAGCGGAGGAGAAGAGACCATGAAGAAGAGTGACGTCAAAGCGCTTCCCTCGATGCCCCTGCAGAGCCCGACGTTTCCGCGGGGCCCGTACCGGTTCTTCAATCGCAAGTACATGGTGATCAACTACAGGACCGATGCCGCCCTGATCCGCGAGGCGCTGCCGGAGCCGCTGGAGCCCGCAGGAGACACGGTGGCCGTGCAATGGGTCGATATGCCCGACGGTGAGGGATTCGGCGCCTACCAGGCCGCGGCGCAGGTGATTCCCTGCACGCTGAAAGGCGAAGCCTGCAACTTCGTAAGTCAGATGTACCTCGACAATACGTCGCCGCTGGCGGGTGGGCGCGAGATCTGGGGCTACCCGATGAAGTACGGCAAGTCCGTGCTCACGACGAATGCCGATACCCTCACCGGGACGCTGCACTATGCGACGCAACCGGTCGCCGTCGGCACCATGGTGTACAAGCACGACGCCTTCAAGGCCGACCACAAGAAGGAAGGCGAGCACCTGGCGCGGACGCAGATCACGTTGAAGCTCATTCCCGATATCGACGGTACGCCGGCCATCGCGCAGCTCGTGGCGGTACGATTCGAGAACGTCGTCGTGCACGGCGCCTGGACGGGGCACGCGCGGCTCGAGTTGGTTCCTTCGGTGAACTGCCCGCTCGCGGACCTGCCGGTGAGGGAAGTCGTCGGCGGGCTGCACATGGATACCGACATGACCCTACCCTACGGCAAGGTCGTGCACGATTACCTGGCCAAGAAGTAACGGCGTGACCCGTGACTGGGCGGGTGACGGCGGCTAGAACTTCGCGTTGCCCGGCGTGCGCGGAAACGGGATCGCATCGCGCACGTTGGAAAGCCCGGTGACGTAGGAGAGCGTGCGCTCGAAGCCCAGCCCGAAGCCGGCGTGCGGCACCGTGCCGTAGCGACGCAGATCCAGGTACCAGCGATACGCCTCGCGGTCGAGGCCATGCTCGGCCATGCGCGAGGACAGGACGTCGAGCCGCTCCTCGCGCTGGCTGCCCCCGACGATCTCCCCGATCCCGGGCGCGAGCACGTCCATCGCCGCCACGGTGCGCCCGTCGTCGTTCACGCGCATGTAAAACGCCTTGATCTCCTTCGGGTAGTTCATGACGATCACGGGCTTCTTCGCGTGCTTCTCCGTGAGGTAGCGCTCGTGCTCGGACTGGAGATCGATGCCCCACTGCACCGGAAACTCGAACTTCTCCTTCGCCGCCTCGAGGACGCGCACCGCCTCCGCGTACTCCATCCGCACGAACTCCGAGCCGACGATGCCTTCGAGGCGGGCGACTGCGCCTTTCTCGACCCTCTCGTCGAAGAACGCCATGTCGTCCGCGCGCTCCTCGAGCACGGCCTTGAACACGTACTTGATCAGGTTCTCGGCGAGCGACGCGTCGTCGGAGAGATCGGCGAAGGCGATCTCGGGCTCGATCATCCAGAATTCCGCGAGGTGCCGGCTCGTGTTCGAGTTCTCGGCGCGGAAGGTCGGTCCGAACGTGTAGACGTTGGAGAGCGCTAGGCAGTAGGACTCGATGTTGAGCTGCCCGGATACCGTCAGGAATGCCTCGCGCCCGAAGAAATCGTGGCTGAAATCGACCCTTCCCGCCGCATCCCGCGGCAGGTTAGCGAGGTCCAGCGTCGATACGCGGAACAGCGCGCCGGCGCCCTCGGCGTCGGAGGCCGTGATGATGGGCGTGTTGACCCACAGGAACTTGCGCTCGTGGAAGAAGCGATGGATCGCCTGCGCGAGCGTGTGGCGCACGCGCGCCGTCGCCCCGATCACGTTGGTGCGCGGGCGCAGGTGGGCGACCTCGCGCAGGAACTCCATCGTATGCGGCTTGGGCTGGATGGGGTACGAGTCGGGGTCCTCGACCCACCCCACCACCGTGACCGCGCTCGCCTGCATCTCGAACTGCTGGCCCTTGCCGCTCGAGGGCACGATCGGGCCGACCGCTTCGACCGCGCAGCCCGCGGTGAGTCGCGTGATCTCCGTGGCGTAGTTCGGCAGTGCCGCCGGTGCCACGACCTGGAGCGGGTGAAAGCTCGTGCCGTCGGACACGTGCAGAAAGGAGAAGCCGGCCTTGGAATCGCGGCGGGTGCGTATCCATCCTTTCACCGTCACTGGCGTATCCTGCGGCGCGCGCCCGCGGAGGATGTCGTCTATGGCCGTAGGCTTCATGCGTGGATTCTAGCGCAGCGAGGAAGAAGCCCCGCGCGCTCGCCACTGGCCGGGTCTTATCGGCATGTCCGGCGTCTGGATCCGACTCCGCAGGCCCCATCCGGTGTGCGACTTGGCCATCGCGTTGTCTTGAGGCCGTACCAGTACTGGGAGAGTCGTCTCGGTAGCCCGTGCAAAGTTGCGTACCCGGGTATTTTCCGGGGTGCCGTACTGGAGTGTATACTTTTTCCTTTTATTCCCGCGCGTCGCGCGCAAATGGACAAACTCGGTACCCGGTGGGAGTTCGTCCGCCTTCAGACCGCCGAGGAAAGCTGGCTATGGCGATGCGTTCGCGCGGACGGCACGACCGTCACGTCTTCCGAACCCTGTGAAAGCTTCGGAAAAATCATGGTGGACGCCGTGCGCAACGGCTTCAGTTCCGCAACGCAGCAGTGGGCCATCAAAAGCAACGAGTGGCGCACCGACTTTGCGCCAGGCGAGCAACCCAAAACCACGCGTAGAGACCCGACGACGATACCGCCGTGGCGGAAACCCGATGCCTAGGTCTCCCCGGAGGTAGGTAAATCCTCGGAGGAGGGTTTGGGCCCGCCGCGCGCGGGCCTTTTAACAAGCGACAACGGGTCCAAACCGGGACCGGCGACGAGCCGATTCGCCCACCCGCGTTTGTGCCCGGGTACAGCATTAGTTTGCCAACGACGAGCGAATCGGTAAAACACTGACAAGACTCGCGGGCGCCAAGCGCAACAATACAAGCCGTATACAAGGCATTGGAGCGGCGGTCACCGTTCCGCTTTCGCCCGAATTGACAAGGATGACACGATGAAACTCGCGACGGCGGCCGACCCGCACATGAACGGCGACGGCATCAATTTCAATGTTGCCGCGCTCGCCCTGGCCGCCGGAACGTTCTGGGGCGCGGCGATCCTGCTTGTCTCCGTGGCCAATCTGCTCTGGCCGGACTATGGGCGCCTGTTCCTCGATCTGGCCGGTTCCATGTATCCGGGCTATCAGCCCGGGGGTGGTGCGGGTTCGGTGATCGTCGGTACGCTTTACGGATTCGTAGACGGAGCGGTTGCCGGCGCCGTGATCGGCTGGATGTACAACACTCTTGCCGCGGCAATGAGACGCCGGTCGTACGGCCTTGCGCATGCGTCAAGGGGATGGGAGCGTGGCGAACGGGCCGACGCAACAGGCCGCCGGTCTGCCGGACTGTTTTTCCCATGGAGCGACCGGCGCACGGGACGCTGAGAGCTCTCTCACCACCCCGCTCGCTCACGCGAGCACCCCTCCTCCCACTGGAAGGAGGGGAGAGTCAGAACATTTACGATCCCGCCTGACCCCTGACCCCTGACCCCTGACGCCTGACGTCTAGAGGAATTCCCGCTTTAGATCGACCGTCGAGCGCACGCCGAGGTGCTCGAAGTTGTGATCGAGCCACTCGTGGGCGAGGGCGCGGCCGCGGTCGCGCAGCATCGTCAGGAACTTCCACTCGCTGTTCATCTTGCTGGAGGCCGACAGGTCGGAGAGCGCGTTGTCGGCGCGCACGGAATGGATCAGGACGTACTTCAGCTTCTCCCGGAACTCTTCCTTGATCCAGCCGTCGTCGAGCAGCTTCTGCACGAAGTAGACCGAGCGCAATTCCTTGATGAGCGAGGAATTGAAGGTGATTTCGTTCAGGCGGTTGGCGATGTCGAAGGCCGTCTTGGGCGGGCCGGGGCGCTCGATCGGGTTGATGTGCAGTATCACCACGTCGCGCGACTCGGTGTAATAGAAGAGGGGATAGAGCACCGGGTTGCCCATGTAGCCGCCGTCCCAGTAGTGCTCGCCCTTGATCTCGACCGCCTGGAAGACCTGCGGCAGACAGGCGGAGGCGAGGACCGTGTCGGCAGTGACGTCCGGCGTGTGGAAGATCTTCACCTTGCCCGTGCGCACGTTGGTTGCGCAGATGAAGAGCTTGGTGACCTGGCTCCTCTCGAGCTCCGCGAAATCGACGTTCTTCTCCAGCACTTCGCGCAGCGGGTTGTAGTTCATCGGGTTGATCTGGTACGGGGAGAACAGGCTCATCATGGACTTCATCAGCCCATGCATCGGGTTGTCTTCCCGTTGCAGATGCGCGAACAACCCGTCCCAGGGCATTTTCGGCGGGGCAAACCGCTGCCCGGCATCCGAAATGCCCTTCCAGAAATCGTGCAGTGCCTGGCGCGCGCTGTCGCTGCCCTTCAGCTTGCCGTAGGCGTAGACCACCGCGTTCATCGAGCCCGCGCTCGTCCCGGACAGACCTTCTATGTCGACGCGCCCGTCTTCGAGAAACTTGTCCAGAATGCCCCAGCCAAAGGCGCCGTGGGCGCCGCCGCCCTGCAGGGCAAGATTGATTCTTTTTCTCGGCTTGGGCGAGGTGTCGGTGACTCCCCGCAGCCGTAAGTTAGTCGCCTCGCTCATCGCTCGTTTTTCTCCTCATTTCCTCTCATTTTCCTCAGCGCCGGTTCAGTGCGCCGTCCAGCCGCCCTCGACCGAGATATTCGTTCCCGTGATGGAGGCGGCGGAGTCGGAGCACAGGAACACAGCGGTTCCGGCGACCTGCTCGACGGTGACGAACTGCTTGGTGGGCTGGGCAGCGAGCAGCACGTCGCGCTTCACCTGCTCCTCGGTGATGCCGCGCGCCTTGGCAGTATCGGGAATCTGCGATTCCACGAGCGGCGTCAGCACGTAGCCGGGGCAGATCGCGTTCACCGTGATGCCCACCTCGGCGACCTCGAGGGCGATGGTCTTGGTGAAGCCCAGGATGCCGTGCTTGGACGCGACGTAGGCGGACTTGAATGGGGAGGCCACCAGCGCGTGCGCCGAGGCGACGTTGATGATGCGGCCCCATTTCTTGGATTTCATGTAGGGCACGGCGCTCTTCGTCGTGTGAAACGCCGACGAAAGGTTGATCGCGATGATCGCGTCCCACTTCGCCTGTGGGAATTCCTCGACCGGCGCAACGTGCTGGATGCCGGCATTGTTCACCAGGATATCGCAGCCGCCCAGCTCCGACTGGCACTTCTTCATCATCGCCTCGATCTGGTCGGGCTTGCTCATGTCCGCCCCGTCGTACAGCACCTTGACGCCGAACTTCGACGCCAGGCCGGCGCGGATCTTCTCGATCTCGCCCGCGTTGCCGAATCCGTTCAGCAGGAGGTTGATGCCTTCCTTCGCGAATCCCTCGGCGATTCCCAACCCGATGCCGCTGGTCGAGCCGGTTACGACTGCATTTTTGCCCTTAAGCACGTTGGTATCTCCCAAGAGTCATGTTTCGAAAAAATCGCCGCAGAACCGGCGGCGGGGCGCGGGACCGTAACAGAAACGCGGCCGCCGCGCCGGGGGCCGCACCGCCCCCTCGGCGCAGGACCGCCGCAGCACGCCTGCACCGGAAACCGGGTTTCCTATTTCTTGCTGACGATTTCGGTGACCGATCCGACCGTTTTCGCCGTCGCGGTGGTCGCGGCCTGGATGTTGGCGTTGGCCATGCTGGTCATCTGGTTGGCGACCGCGGTCATGTTGTCGAACGCCTTGTTCGTCTGCTCCAGCATGTTCTTCATGACGCCGGCGATCACGTCGCTGCCGTCGACGGCGGAGGATTTTTTCTGCTCGATCGCGGATGCGGCCGTTCTCGTGAGCTGGGTATAGTTGGCCTGCATCACCGCGCTGACGTCCTTCTGCATGGCCGAAACGAGATCGTAGACGCTGCGCCAGTACTCCAGCATGCGCTCGGGCCGCGCCAGTTCCTGGTTGGCGCGCGCCATGTCGCCCACGTCTTTCGAGGCGGCGAGCTTGGTGACGGTCGCCACATTGCTCGAAAACGTCTCGCGCGCGGCGGCCATGTTCAGCTCCGCCAGGCGCTGCATCCCTTCGAACGATGTGCGCATGAGCGTCATCAACACTTCCGCGCCGGCTTTCTGCGCAACGGACATCTGCTCGATTTCCGGATTGGACATAGCTCACTCCTTCTCCTGTTGGACGGTCGCTGCCGCTTTTCACTGTGACGGACCGACGCCCACCGTCTGGGGCGTTGTTTCAGGGCGGATCGGCAGGCTAACACGCCCCCGCGCGGCTGTGTAGATATCCCGCGCATTTTTTTGTATTCGCCCGGACAGCTTCTGGCACGGTGCTTGCGGTCGGCATCGCCGGTGGCGTCCGCCCGCGGCAACCGCCCGCGGCTGCTCTGCCGTCGCCGGTCGAGTATACCGATCAAGCGATTGAGTATAAATACCTTTCATTTCACGTTGTCCGTGCTGCACCTTGACCGGCGGAGATGCTGCGTGCTCCTTCAGCGGGCGGGACGAGGCTTCGTGCCTCGCATGGGAGCCGGCATCGCTCACGGGCTTGCCTCGAGCGTCGCGGTCCGCGAAAGAAGCGGCGCGAGCGAACCCGGGAACAGCGTTTACGAAGGGGTCACATCCGCTATAATTTCGGCCGCTGGGCAATCGCATAAGTCCTCGACTGCGCGCCGCGCGGATACGGTGGACGGGCGATCAAGTATGAAATCGCAGTTCGGGGAAGGTTTCACGCTTCTTGATGGCCCAACACCAGTCTCTTCTCGAGTTCAAGCGTGGGCGTTATCTCAAGGTTGCGCTTCTCGCGTGCGCCGCGGCCATCGGCGTCTACGGGTATCCCGAGGTTCTCTCGTCCACCGTTCCCGAGGCCTTGTCTGCTTTCGTAAAGCCGTACGGGAGGCCGTACGGAGGGACGTGGCTGGGGTACACGCTGGGCACGATCGCCGCGCTGCTCATCGTATGGCTCATGCTGCTCGGCGTCCGCAAGCGCCGCTACGGCTCGAGGCTCGGCAGCGTGCAGGGCTGGGCCTCGGCGCACGTCTATCTCGGCACGAGCCTCATCATCATCGCCACGCTTCATTGCGCCTTCGAATTCGGCTGGAACGTTCATACGCTCGCCTACGCGCTGATGATGCTGGTGATCGTGAGCGGATTCTTCGGCGTCTATTCCTACCTGCGCTTTCCCGAGGACATGACGGCGAATCTGGCCGGTGAAACACTGGAGACGATGCTGCTCAAGGTCGCCGACCTGGAAACCAAGTGCAAGCGCATTGCGCTCGACCTGCCCGACGAGGTCAACGCGCTGTTCATGAACGCGTCCAGGCTCGCGGCCGAGAGAACCGCGCTGCGCGGCAGCCTTTGGCGCCAGTTGGGCGGCGTTGACCTTGCGCATCCGATGCGCGTCGCGCGCGACCAGCTCCTCAAGATGGGAGCGGGCTTCACGGGAGATCAGGCGAAAGCGCAGGAGCAGCTCGTCGTGGAGATGTCGCGCATCGTCACGCTGACGGACCGGATACGCCGCGACCTGCAGATTCGCGCGCTGATGCAGGTCTGGCTCTATTTTCACGTACCGCTGTCGTTTGCGCTGCTCGCCGCGCTGATTGCGCACGTCATCTCCGTGTTCTACTTCTGGTAGCGGGCAGCCGGGATGGACATCCAGGTAACCTATATCACCGTCAACCGGCGCGGGCAGCCGCAGCGCGATCAGCAGCGCGTCACGGGACCGACGGTCATCATCGGCCGCGGCACGCAATGCCAGATCCACCTCCCCGATCCCCGGATCGCGCTGCAGCATGCGCAGATTGCCGTCGCGGAGACCGAGGCGACGATTTCGGCCGAGACCGGGGGCATCCAGGTGAACGGCCGCGCGGTCGACGGCGCGAAGCTGGCGATCGGCGACCAGATCGAGGTGGGGCCGTATCTGCTGGAGGTCGAGGCGCCACCCGCCGGCGTCTCCCTGGCGGTGTCGGTCAAGCTCGTCGTGCCGCTTGCGTCGTTCGGCGGCGACGGCCGCCGCTTCGCGCTGCAGGCGCCGCGCCTGTCCAAGCGCCGGCTCTCCTATCTCGCATTCCTGGGGACGCTGCTCCTGTGCCTGCTCGTTCCCGCCGCTCCATCGCTGCTCGGGTATCCGACGATGGCGTCCATCAGCGGGGCGGCGCAAGACGAGCAGGAGCTCGTAACCAAGGTAGCGGATCAGTTCCTGCAGGCGTGGAATCCAGGCCCGGTTTCCCAGGCGCACAGGGTGATCGGCACGGACTGCCGCGCGTGCCACCAGTTCCCGTTCGTGCAGGTCCGGGATCTGTCGTGCGTCGGCTGCCACAAGCAGATTGCGGCGCACGTGTTGCCCGCCGCTCAATCCGGAGCGCAGGCTGCGCATCCTTCCTCCGACGAGGTTTACGGGCGCTGCACGTCCTGCCATCGCGATCACAAGGGCGGTCAGATGGCCCCGCATGGGCAGGATGAATGTGCCGCCTGCCATCGCGACGTGAAGAGCATCGTGAAGGATGCGGGCTCGGGGAAAGCCACGGATTTCTACTACGATCATCCTGAATTCAGGCTGTCCCTGCGCGATGCGAACCGGGACGACAAGGCGCCGGACGCGGTCCGCCGCGTGCGCCAGAACGATCCTGCCGCGGCCGCCGACCTGGTCGAGCGATCGAACCTGAAGTTCAATCACAAGCTGCATCTCGCCCAGGGCGGCATACGCGATCGGGTCGGCAGGCTGAGGGACGACACCGAAGGATCGCGGCGGACCGAAGGATCACGGCGAGTTCTGCGCTGCGGCGACTGCCACCAGCCGGGCGAGGGCGGCCGCCTGATGTTGCCGGTGACGATGGCGCAGCATTGCCAGGACTGCCATTCGCTGCAGTTCGAGCCGGGCGCTCCGAAGCGCGAGGCGGTGCACGGCACCCCGGAGGAAGTCCTGACCATGCTGCGCGAGTTCTATGCCCGGCTCGTGCTGGGCGAGGTGCCGCCCGGCGTCAACCCGCCGGCGGACCTGCGGCGGGTGCGGCCGGGCGCGGTCCTGACGTACCAGGAACGCGGTGTGGCCCTGAGGGTAGCCGAGCAGAAGGCGAACCAGGCGTTCAGCGAGCTGATCAGCAACCAGCCCAGGAAGGCGCGGGAGGTCTGCATCACGTGTCACGAGCTCTCGCGGAAGGCGGACGGTGCGGGCTGGCAGGTTGCGCCCGTGCGCGTCGCGAAGGAATGGCTGCCGCAGGCGCGGTTTACGCACGCGAAGCACGCGACCGTGGACTGCCTCTCGTGCCACAGCCAGGCCACCCGCTCGGAGCGCTCCGCCGACATCGCGATGCCGGACATCAAGGCGTGCCGCGATTGCCATGTCAGTGGCCGGCCGACCGAGCATATCGAGGACAAGCTCGCGTCCGATTGCTCCATGTGCCACAGCTTCCACTTCGGCAAGCAGCTCTGGTTTGGAGAGAATCAGGCCCAAATGAGGCCGCGAAGGAAAAAATGAAGCTATCCGTCGTCGTGGCCCTGCTTGTCTTCCTGCTGGCCGGTTGTGGTGGCGGTGCGGGAGGCGACGGCGGGCCGACCGTGGCCGCGGCGCCTCCGCCTGTCCCTGCCGCCGCCCCGCAAGCGCTGTCGGTCGCCGAGGTGCAGCGCATCCTGAGCCAGGCAGTGTTCGAGGCGCAGGCGCGCGGCGCGGCCGCAACGATCGCGGTCGTGGACCGTTCCGGCAACGTGCTGGCGGTTTTTCAGATGGCAGGCGCTGCGGCGACCTTCCTGATCTCCGGCGGGCGCGGCGTGGTGGGCGGGCTCGAGGGCGTGAATATCGTGCCTTCCGGCTACGCCGCGATCAGCAAGGCTGTCACCGGCGCCTACCTCTCGTCCGGCGGCAACGCGTTCACCACGCGCACCGCGAGCCAGATCGTCCAGGAGAATTTCAATCCGGGCGAGATCGGGTCGCCGGGCGGGCCGCTCTTCGGCGTGCAGTTCTCCCAGCTCTCGTGCTCCGACGTCGTCGGCGCGACGGGAACCACCATCGGACCCAAGCCCTCACCGCTCGGCCTCGCGGCGGACCCCGGCGGCCTGCCGCTCTACAAGAACGGCGTCGTGGTGGGCGGCATCGGGGTCATCGCGGATGCGCTGTACAGCCTCGACCTCAATATCGGCGATATCGACCAGGATCTGGATGAGCTGGTCGCGGTCGCCGGCGCCCGCGGGTTCGACGCGCCGGCCGGTGTCCGGGCGGATCGCATCACTGCCGATGGGCGGACGTTCCGCTTTGTCGACTCGGAAGCGATCGTGTCGAATCCCGGCGCGGCGCCGGATGCGGTGACGGCATGTCCTGCGTGCTTGATCGCGGTCCCTGCCTACAAGCCCGCGCCGGCCGTGACCGCGGGAGTAGTGTTCAGCACGGCCACATCCGGATTTCGCCCCGAAACCACCACGCCGGAGTTTGCCGGGTTGAACGCCTACGTGCTCGACAACGGGGCCGGCGTCAACCGCTTTCCGCCGATGGCGGGGACCGATGGCCTGATGACGCAGGCGGAGGTCACGCGCATCCTGGCCGAGGCCATAAAAATCGCGAATCGCGCGCGCGCGCAGATCCGCCAGCCACTGGGATCGCCCGCGCAGGTGACCATGACCGTGGTCGATACTAACGCCGCGATCGTCGGCCTGATCCGCACGCCGGACGCACCGGTGTTCGGCACGGACGTATCGGTGCAGAAGGCACGCAGCGCGCTGCTCTTTTCCAGGTTTGATGCGGCGGCGATGCTGAATGCCCAGGGAGCGCCCATCAGCACGTACGTCGGGAACATGCAGGCCGTGATACCCGGCGCGCTGACCAACGGGATCGCCTACACCAATCGCGCCGTCGGCAATCTCGCGCGGCCGTTCCTGCCCGACGGCATCAACGGCAACGGTCCGGGGCCGCTGTCGAAGCCCTTCAACCAATGGAGCCCCTTCACGGACGGGCTGCAGCTCGACCTGGTGCAGGCCAAGGTCGTCGGCAACATACTCGCGGGGACCAATACCGGGCCCTGCAATCCGATCCCGGCTGTCACCAACGGCATACAGATCTTTCCCGGCAGCGTGCCGATCTTCCGCGGCGCCGTCCTCGTGGGCGCGCTGGGGATCTCCGGCGACGGCATAGACCAGGACGACATGATCGCCTTTCTGGGCCTGGCGAACGCCGGCGCCGCGCTCGGCACCGGCATCGGGCACGCGCCGGCAGGGCAGCGCGCCGATCAGATCACGGTGCCCGGCGGACAGCTACGCTACGTGAACTGCCCGCAGGCGCCGTTCCTCGACACCACTGCCACGAATGTCTGCAATGGCATATAGCCCGGCGCTAACCCTTGGGGCGCTGGCCGTAATGGCGGCATGCTCCTGCGGACCGGCTTGGGCCCAGGCGCCCGCGCCGGCCGCCCCGCCTCCCGGGACGGCGGTACCGCCCCAGCCCGCCGCCGAGCGCTACCTGCTGCACGTGGAGGTCCCGGAAGTTTCCATACACGAGAAGCCGGACGCGAATTCACGGGTCGTGGCGCGGCTGGAGCAGGGCGTGGAAATCGAGGCGGACCGGAAATCCGGCGACTGGTATCGCGTGAGGCGCGCTTCCGGTGATGAGGGCTGGGTGTTGAACGCGACGTTGGCGACAGGGCCGGTGATGACGGTACGGCCGTTTCCCGGGGACGGCCGCATCGCCTACGAGGCGGGTGCCCTCGACCCGCGCGCTCCACAGTCGTTGACGCCCGAGCAGCTCGCCGAGCGTGAGAAAGCGGCGAAGGAGGCGGAGCCCGGCATCGAGCGCCAGCGCCCGCAGGGCACGACGCTGGAGCCGCGGCTGCCGCTCATCGATCCGTCGCGCGTCACGCCGCCGTCTCCGCTCTACCAGGCCGACGAGATCCCCATCCGTGACCGGTGGCGTCTCATGCAGTCGCTGGGGCTGCTCCCCTACAACAAGCTCGATCCGTACAACCCCAACGTGGTGAAGGGCGATCTGCCCGTGCTGCAGAAGGAGCTCGGCGACGACTGGTTCTTCAACCTGGGCGCGGTGTCCGATACGCTGTTCGAGGCGCGCCGGCTGCCGATCCCGACCGGGGCGCAGTCGACGCAGCGCCCGGGATCGAACGAAACGTTCGGGCGCGGGCGCCAGAGAACGTTCGCGGAAACGGCCATCCTCAGCCTGGCGCTCATCAAGGGCAACACGACTTTCCGGCCGCCCGATTACGAATTCCGGTTCGTTCCGGTTGTCAATTTCAACCGGACGCTTACCGAGGAATTCCGCGCGGTCAACGTGAATCCCGCTGCCGGGCCGAACCGCGACGACAACTTTCTCGGCGTGCAGGAGCTCTTCGTCGACAAGCACCTGCGCGACGTCTCGCCCCGCTACGATTTCGACAGCGTGCGCGTGGGCATCCAGCCGATCACGGCGGACTTCCGCGGTTTCCTGTTCCTCGACCAGCCGTTCGGCGTCCGGGTCTTCGGGATACGGGACAACAACCAGTGGCAGTACAACCTCGCGTGGTTCCGGCGCCTCGAGAAGGACACCAACAGCGGCCTGAACGACATCACGCGCCGCATGCGCGCGGACGACGTCTACCTGTTCAACGTGTACCGGCAGGATTCCCTGGCCGGGCTGTTCTCGGAGGATTCCCTGCGGCTCGGCTTCACCTCGCAGGCGGTGATACTCCACAACCGCAACCGGGAAGGCGACCGCCCCGATTTCTACAACGAGAACGGGTTTCTCGAGCGGCCCGCGGTCTTCGGGACGGGACGCGGGCACAACTACAACGTGACCTATTTCGGCTACAACGGGGACGGCCACATCGGCCCGTGGAACATCAACGCGTCCGCGTACTACGCGTACGGCAGGGATGAGCGGGGCATGATATCCGGCCGGAAGGAGGATATCGGCGCCTGGTTCGGGGCCATCGAGCTTTCGCGGGACTTCTCCTGGGTGCGCGTGCGCGCGAGCGGCCTCTACGCCTCGGGCGACAAGAATCCTTTCGACGGCAAGGCGCAGGGTTTCGATGCGGTGCTGGAGAATCCGCAGTTCGCGGGGGCGGACACCAGCTACTGGATACGCCAGGCGGTGCCCCTCGTGGGCGGCGGCGGCGTGGCGCTGTCGATGAGGAACGGCGTGCTGCCGTCGCTGCGCAGCTCGCGCGAGTTCGGCCAGTCGAATTTCACGAACCCGGGGCTGCACCTGCTGGGAATGGGCGCTGATTTCGACGTCACGCCGCGGCTGCGCGTCATCAGCAACGTCAACTATCTCGAGTTCGACAACCTGTCGAGCCTGGCGGTGCTGCGCAACCAGCGGTTCTCCAGCGTCAGGATAGGCACGGACGTTTCCGTCGGCGTGCAGTATCGCCCGTACTTTACCCAGAACGTCGTTCTCAACGCGTCGATAGGGGCGCTCTTTCCCGGCAAAGGACTGAAGGAGATTTACGGCAACTCAGTGGATTCCACGCAGTACTCCGGACTGATCAACCTGCTCCTCACCTTCTGATGAAGACCTCACAGGGAACCTCTGCATGAGTGATCGATACCGCGATAACGCGGGCGAGGTTCCCCCTGGAGTTGGGGCTTCGAGAGACCGAGGCCGGGGCCGAGTCCTCTCGTTCAGAGCTGTCCTCATCGCGTTGTTGCTCCTCGCCGCCTCGGTGATCGGATTCGCGCACGCGCCCGCGCCGGCCGGCCCGGACGCGCCCATGGGGCCGCCCGCGCCGGAACGGCAGACCCAGGCCGACGCCGACGGCAAATCGGCGGGCTGCGTGACGTGCCACACCGCGTCGGACCGTCACACCATGCACGCCAACCCTGCGGTGATGCTCGGATGCACCGATTGCCACGGCGGGAAGGCGACGGTGAAGAAGCCGCCCGAAGGTGGCGACCTCAAGGCCGCGATGCAGGAAGCCCACGTGCCGCCGCGCTTCCCTGGCGAATGGAAGAACTCGGCGAATCCGGAAATCACGTATACGCTGCTGAACCGCGAGAACCCGGCGTTCGTGCGCTTCATCAATCCGTCCGACTACCGGGTCGTGCGCGAGTCGTGCGGCGCCTGCCACCTGCCGATCATACAGGCGGCGGAGCGGAGCCTGATGGCGACCGGGGCGATGCTGTTCAACGGCGCGGCCTACAACAACGGCATCCTGCCCTTCAAGCGCGGCGTGCTTGGAGAGGCCTATACCCGCACCGGCGAGCCTGCCACCATCAAGAACCCGGTGGTGCCGGACGACTGGCTCACGCACAAGGGGGTGCTGCCGCAGCTCTTCCCGCTGCCGGCGTGGGAGACGGTGCCGCCGGGCGATATCTTCCGGGTGTTCGAGCGCGGCGGCCGGGTGATCTCGAGCCAGTTCCCCGAGGTCGGGCTGCCCAACAACAGCGGCAGGCTGCAACTGCTGGACGAGCCGGGACGCCCCGACATCAAGCAGTCGAACCGCGGGCCCGGCACGGGCGGGCGCATCGCGGTGCCGGTCATCAACATCACCAAGACGCGCCTGAACGATCCGCTCATGTGGTTCCTCGGCACCAACGAGCAGCCGGGAGACTACCGCTCCTCGGGTTGCGCCGGCTGTCACGTGATCTACGCGAACGACCGGGACCCGGCGCGCTCGGGCGTGTACGCGAAGCACGGCAACGACGGCAGAAGCATCACCGCGGATCCGATGATTCCCAAGGACCGCTCCGGGCATCCGCTCAAGCACGAGTTCACGCGCTCGATTCCCTCGTCGCAATGCATGATCTGCCACATGCACCAGCCGAACATATTCGTGAACAGCTTCTACGGCTACACCATGTGGGACTACGAGTCTGACGCGCCGTCGATGTGGCCCGAGAAGCAGAAGTACCCGACTGCGGAGGAGCGCCGGCGTATCCTGGACCGCAACCCGGAAGGCGCGGCAGTGCGCGGGAAGTGGGGCGACCCGGAGTTCCTGAAGGAGGTCTCCAGGGCCCATCCGGACCCCGCTGCGAGCGAGAAGGGCCTGCGGTTCAATCCCGATCTCAAGGATACCCAGTTCGCCGACTACCACGGCCACGGCTGGAATTTCCGCGCGATCTACAAGCGCGACCGCAAGGGCAACCTGCTCGACAGGGATGGCACCGTCGTGTCCGACCAGGACCCGAAGCGATTCGATTCGGCGAATCCCAAGGGAGCGGTGCACCTGACCTCCATACACCTCGACATCGGCATGCATTGCGCCGATTGCCATTTCGGCCAGGACTCGCACGGCAACGGGCATATCTACGGCGAGGTGGCGGCAGCCGTCGAAATCGAATGCCAGGATTGCCACGGCACGGCGGACCGCTATCCGACCTTGTTCACCTCCGGGCCGGCGGCGCGGCCGGGCGGTACCGACATGAACCTGATGCGCACGCCCGACGGGCGCAAGCGCTTCGAGTGGCGGGGCGGCGCGCTCTACCAGCGCTCGGTGATGTATCCCGACCGGGAATGGAAGATGTCGCTCGTCAAGGACACCGTCAATCCGAAGCACAAGGAGTACAACCCCAAGGCCGCGCGCGCCAAGCTGGTTGCGCTGGGGGAGTACGACAATTTCGCGCAGCGCTGGGGGCTCGACGTGCCCAGCGGCAAGCGCGCCCACGGCGAGGACAAGATGTTGTGCCAGACCTGTCACCTCTCGTGGACGACGAGCTGCGGGGGCTGCCACCTGCCGATCGAGGCGAACGAGAAGAGCGAGCGCCATCACTACGAAGGCGGGTTTACGCGCAATTTCGCCACCTATAACCCGCAGGTCGTGCGCGACGACATGTTCTTCCTCGGCCGCCACGGTCCGGTCAAGAACATGAGGATCGCGCCGGTCCGCTCCTCCTCGGCGCTGGTGCTCTCCTCGACCAACGCCAACCGGGAGCGGATCTATATCCAGCAGCCGCCGACTGCGGCGAGCGGCTATTCCAGCCAGGCGTTCGCGCCGCACTATCCCCATACCGAGCGCAAGACCGAAACCAAGACCTGCTCGGATTGCCACCTGTCGGCCGACAACGACAACAACGCGATCCTGGCGCAGACGCTCCTGCACGGCACCGGCTACATAGGGCTGCTCGGTTTCAACGCGTGGGTGGGCGAGGAAAAGCATATCGAGGCCGTGCAGGTCACCGAGTGGGAGGAGCCGCAGGCCGTGATCGGCAGCTTCCTGCACCGCTACGCCTACCCGGACTGGTACGGAGCGCACCAGAAGCGCGAGCGCATGCTGTCCGAAGCGCACAGCCACGGGACCGCCGGCCGCGCGTCGTGCGTGCAGCTGCGTGGCGAGTACCTGTACGTTGCCGAGGGCCCCGGCGGCATGCGCGCTTACGACGTGGCGTCGATCGCGAACAAGGGCATCTCGCAGCGCATCATCACCGCGCCGTTCTCGCCGGTCGGCCACAATACCGTCATCCGCAGCAGGAACGCGACGTGCGTCGCGCTGCCCACCACCCAGCCCGTCGCGCCGCTCAAGAACCAGGGCGACCTGATGCGCGTCGTCAACCAGGAGCAGCCGTTCCATCCGATCTACAACTACGCGGTGATCACGGATGCGGAAGAGGGACTGATTCTGGTGGACGTCAACACGCTGCAGGACGGCGAGCCGCGCAATAATTTCCTCAAGCGCGCGCTGACCTGGAACGAGAACGGCGTCCTGAACGGCGCGCGGCACATTGTCCTGGGCGGCTCCTACGCCTACGTGACCACCGCGGCCGGAGTGGTCATCGTCAACTTGACGAATCCCCTGAAGCCTCGGGTTGCGGCGGTGGTCCCGGTGAAGGGCGCGCGCTCGAGCGCGCTGCAGCTGCGCTATCTCGCCGTCACCGACGACACGGGGCTGCGCGTGATCGATGTCACCATTCCCGAACGCGCGAAAATCGTCGAGTCCGCATTCGTGCCGCTCGCCGACGCGCAGCGCATCCACATCGCGCGCACCTACGCCTACGTGGCCGGGGGCAGCGAAGGGCTCGTGATCGTGGACATCGAGAACCCGGAAAAGCCGCGGGTCTACATGAAGTTCACGGCGGACGGCACGTTGAACGACGTGCGCGACGTGACGGTCGCCTCGACCAATGCGTCCGCGTTCGCCTACGTGGCCGACGGGAAGAACGGGCTCAAGGTGGTCCAGCTGACGGCGCCCGATACGCAGCCGAAGTTCTACGGCTTCAGCCCCGAGCCGAAACCGCACGTGATCGCGTGGCGCAAGACGCAGACGCCGGCGCTGTCGCTTTCGCGCGCGCTGGAGCGCGACCGCGCGGTCGACGAGACCGGCGGCCAGGTCGCGGTCTTCGGCCGCGTCGGCTCCCGGCCGTTCAACCTGCAGGAGCAACGCAGGATGTATCTCAAGCCCGACGGCACGCCGTGGACGGTGCGCGACAATCCCGAACCAACGCAGAAGAAGCCATGACCGCATACCACAAGTTGCTTCTGCAACTCGCCGCGGCCGGCCTGCTTGCCGCCGCCGCCGGCGCGCGCGCGGCGGCGCCGTTGCCGCATTATTCGCAGGACAGGACCCTCGGCGTCGGCAGTTGCGCGAGCAGCCTGTGCCACGGCGCGATAGAGACGTGGAAGGGCTCCAGCGTCCTGCAGAACGAGTACGTGACCTGGTCGCGCTCGGACAAGCACCATCGGTCCTATTCCGTGCTCTTGAACGAGCGGTCCCGGGAGATCGCGAAGAAGCTCGACCTGCCCCGGCCCGCGCACCAGTCCGACGTGTGCCTCGATTGCCATGCGCATAACCCGAAGCAGCGCGACAAGGGCTTCAGTGTTTCCGACGGCGTTTCCTGCGAAGGCTGCCACGGTCCCGCGGAGCGCTGGCTGAAGTCGCACGTCGAGCCCGACGCCACGCACGCGAGGAACCTGGCGAACGGCATGTATCCCACCGAGAACGACGTGGCGCGCGCGCGCCTGTGCCTGTCCTGCCACCTCGGCACCGCCCAGAAGTTCGTCACCCACAAGATCATGGCCGCCGGACATCCGCGCATGAGCTTCGAGCTCGACACCTTCACGCAGATCGGGCCGGCGCATTTCCGGATCGATGCCGACTGGCAGAAGCGGAAAGGCGGCTGGGACGGGGTGCGCGCATGGGCGATCGGGCAGGCGGTCGCCTCGCAGCAGCTGCTGGAGCTCCTGCGGGGGCCGCGCGGCCGCGACGGCCTCTTCCCGGAGCTCGTGCTGTTCGACTGCCACTCCTGCCATCACCCGATGGCGGACAAGCGCAATACCGCGGCGCGGACCGGGGCGGGCGGGGGCTTCGTGCGCCTGAACGATTCCGGCCTGCTCATGCTGCGCCAGATCGCGCGGCGCGTGGCGCCGAACGATGCGCAGGCTTTCGCGCAGCAGGTCGACCGCCTGCACAAGGCCGTCGCCTCCGGCAACGATGCGATCGCGCAGGCCGGCGCGGCCGAAAAAATGATAGAGTCCATGATTCCGAGAATCGGCGCCTACCGCTTCACCGGCGAGGACGTGCGCGCGATGCTCAACGGACTCATAGACGACGGACTCTCCGGCCAGTACGCCGACTACCAGAGCGCGGAGCAGGCGGTCATGGCGATGCAGAGCGTCGCCGAATTCATGGGCAGGCAGAAGCTCCTGCGCACGCCGCCGCTCAGGCCGACGATGAGACGGCTGCTTGCGACGGTGCAGCACGACGAGAAGTACCAGCCCGTCGAGTTTCAGAAGGCGCTGCGCGAATTCAGGGCCAGCGTCGAAGCAGGAGCAAGCAAATGAGCGACAAGGTCAAGATTGCCATCATAGGATCCGGCCCGAGCGGGCTGTCCTGCGCCGCGCACGCGGCGGAGCTGAAGGTGCCGCACCTGCTGCTGGAGGCCGAGGAGCATCCTTCGCACACGATATTCCGCTACCAGAAGGGCAAGCACGTGATGGCCGAGCCCGGGATACTGCCGCTCCGGAGCCCCATGACGTTCACGGCCGGCAAGCGCGAAGTGGTTCTCGGCAAGTGGAACGAGGAGCTCGACAAGTACAAGGTGAACGTCCGGCACCGCGCGAACGTGAACAAGATCTCGGGCACCAAGGGCGACTTCGAGATAAAGACGGCGGCCGGCGAGACCTACCAGGCGGAAAACGTCGTGCTGTGCATCGGGCTGCAGGGGAACATCCGCATGCTGGGCGTGCCCGGCGAAGACCTCGAGCGCGTGCAATACCAGCTGGACGATCCCGACGAATACGGTGGCGAGACGATCGTCGTGGTCGGCGCCGGCGATGCCGGCATCGAGAACGCGCTCGGCCTGGCGGAAAACAACCGCGTCATCCTGATCAACCGCGTGGACGAGTTTCCGCGGGTCAAGCAGGGCAACATCGATCTCGTAACCGCCGCGATCAGCAGCGGCAAGATGGAATGCCGCTTCAGCACGAGCGCGATCAAGGTCGAACAAGTCGAGGGCGGCGCGAAGCCGCTCAAATTCACGGCGCAGACGCCGTCGGGCGTCGAGGAGATTCCCTGCGACCGCATGATCGCGCGGCTCGGTGCGATCCCGCCGCGCAAGCTCGTCGAGAGCTTCGGGATCAAGTTTCCGAACCAGACCATGGAAGCGGTACCGCAGGTGTCGGCGACCTACGAGTCGAACGTGCCGGGGCTGTACATCATCGGGGCGCTGGGCGGCTATCCGCTCATCAAGCAGGCGATGAACCAGGGCTACGAGGTCGTCGAGTACATACTCGGCAACGCGGTGGAGCCCGCCGACGAAGATCTGTTGAAGGCCAAGTTCAGGAACTTCAAGCGTGCGAAGAACGTGTCCGATGCGCTGGCGCTGGTACAGACCAACGTACCGCTGTTCAAGGACCTGACCACTCTGCAGCTGCGCGAGTTCATGCTCGACAGCGAAGTGCTGAATCCGCAGAAAGGCGAGCTGATCTTCAAGAAGGACGACTACACGAATACGTTTTTTTCGATCGTGGACGGCGAGGTCATGATCGAGGTGCCGGGCAACGACGGCAAGTTCAGGAACGTGCCGCTCGCGAAGGGGCAGTTTTTCGGCGAGCTGGGGCTGCTCTCCGGGCGGCGCCGCTCCGGCACGGTGCGCGCCGGTGACAACTGCGTGCTGATCGAGACGCCGCGGCGCTCGATGCTGAAGCTGATCGCAAGCATCGAGTCCGTGCGGCGCCAGATCGACCAGACATCCCTGCGGCGCGCGGTGCGCACCCAGGTTGCCCGAATGATGTCGGACGCGGATCTCGACGAAATGGTGGCCGGCGCGGTGATCAAGACTTTCGCCGCCGGCCAGACGATATTCAAGGAAGGGGACGCGGCGGACGGGCTGCATCTCATCCGCCGCGGCTCGGTCACGATTTCGCGGGTGCTCGGCGGCAAGGAGGTCGTGCTGGCGTACGTCGCCGCGGGCAACTACGTGGGCGAGATGGCGCTGCTCTCCTCGGAGGCGAAGCGCACCGCGACCGTGCGCGCGGCCGTCACTTGCGAGACCATCCTGCTGGAAGCGAAGGCGTTCAACGAGGTGCTGAGCCGCAACCAGACATGGCGCGGCGGCATAGAAGCGGCCGCCCTGGAGCGGATGTCGAAGAACGTGCAGCGCGAGACGGAGCCCGACCCGGGAAACCTGATCAGCTTCCTGATCGGGCAGGGGCTGGGCGAGGGCACGGACGTGCTCCTGATCGACGAGAGCCTGTGCGTTAGGTGCGACAACTGCGAGAAGGCGTGCGCCGACGTGCACGACGGGACGTCCCGCCTCGACCGCCAGGCCGGCCCGACCTTCGCGAACATACACGTCCCGACCTCGTGCCGGCATTGCGAGAATCCGCATTGCATGAAGGAGTGTCCGCCCGACGCGATACACCGCAATGCGAACGGCGAGGTATACATCGCAGACACCTGCATCGGCTGCGGCAACTGCCAGCGCAACTGCCCGTACGGCGTGATCCAGATGTCGCAGGTGAACCCGAAGCGGCACGCGCCCAGCCTGTGGGCCTGGCTGCTGTCGGGCCTCACCACCGAGCCCGGGCGCGAGGAGCACTACCACAACGACGAGCTGGGCAAGAAGGCGGTGAAGTGCGACATGTGCAAGGACCTGGCGGGCGGCCCCGCCTGCGTGCGCGCCTGTCCCACCGGGGCCGCGGTTCGCGTCAGCCCGGAGCGCTTCATCGCCTACGCGGGGAAGTGACCTGCGCATTTGCTGCGCAGGTCATCCCGGCGAAAGCCGGGATCCAGCAAGACATTCCCCTCCTGTAAATAGGAGGGTGGACGCGAAGCGGCCGGGGTGGTCAGGTTAGCTGAAGCCGCGGCCTCGCCGCTGGCCGGGTCCTGTCGGCCGCCTCGCCTGCCCGATTCTCCCGGCACACAGGCGCTCCGATTCTGACGAACGCCATCTGGCAATTGATTTGACCATCGCGTTCTCTTGGGACGCTACCGGTACTGGCTCCTCGATTCTTCCGCCGCATGTGGTGTGTGAGTCGAGCGTCGCATGATCCTGGGAATTACCGATGCCGGGAAAATCGGATCAGTCTTCGGCCGTCCGCCACCCGGCCGCGGCTCGCGGCTTGTGAACGGCCGCGAGCGGGCGACTGCCCGGTCGCTTCCAACGTGCCTGAGGACCGTCCCGTCCCCGCTTGCCACCGCGGCACGCGCGGGGCGCTTTCCTAAGTCCCGTGCTGATCTATCCATTCGCGCGCGCCGGTCTCGGCGGCGAAGTGCGCGACTTCCTCTGAATAGAAGAGGCCGCGCACGGTGCCCCTGCGCACCACCGTCTCGCCTCTGCGCACGATGTAGGCGGTCTCGGAGACGGCCGGTCCTTTGGTGTGCAAGGTCGTGGTCGAAATGTCGTAGCCCTTGTATTGGAGCATGCTCCCCTCCCGTGGGAACCATTGCGTTGCCCCTGTGGCTACTATGGCGGCGCCTGTTTCGGCGCTCATCTCATTGTTCATGCGTTCGGACGTTCCCCCGAGCGCCCGACGCGTCCTGCGCCTTCCTGGAGTCCTAGTATGTGGGCCACCTTACCGGCACAACAAGGACTTTTGGCTCGGAGTGGGCCCCGCCGCGCGCGGGCCTTTTCGTTTTGGAGGGTAACAGGGAGGGTAAGGGCGACCGCCCGCTACGCCCCGGAGAAATGGCGAGTTCGATTCCGAACCCCGCTATCCGGCACCATCACGATCCGCCTCAGGGAAAGGGTCGGGCGGCGTCGGCGTCCGAGGAGTCGCCCGCGGCTGTCCACAAACCGCGAGTAGCGGCCGGGTGGCGGGATGGCCAGATGAGTGGGCCGACTCTCCGGTTACGGTGGGTCTCCGGAAAATGAAGATGGCCAAGTCTATGATCAGTAAGTGCGGGAGAGTCGGATCCAGGAGGCTGGACATGCCGACAGGACCCGGCCAGCGGCGAACACGATCGGACTTCCGCTCCTCGGATCTCTGACCACCCGCCCGCGACCGCGGGGCACCCTCGTTGTCGGCCGCGTACCTACGTGGGCTGTCGACGACCGCCTACATACGATAACGGCATGTTTTGCGACCATTCGCGGGGTCCCACACCGGGACGCGGGAAGCGGATGGACCTTCACAGCGGCTGGCGCTCGATGTCCGGGAAAACGATGCTGTTCGTTGGCCTGGCGGCGGCGTACTACATCGCCTTGAATGCGGTCCTGATCAACGAAATCATCGAGCAGGTGAAAATCGGCCCGCAGCGCCCCGTAGCGATGCGAGTCGCCTCCACGGTGGACACTGCGGACCCGCAGGACGCCTCCGCCTCCTGTACGCAGCTCGCGAAAGCGGACCGCGATATCTGCAAGGTCGAATTGCTGGTCGGCAAGGCCTCCGACAGATTCAGGGAGCAGGCGCGGGAGGAACGGCGGCAACGGCGTGCCGCGCGTGACGACCGGCGCGCAGCGCCGGCGTCGTCTCCTCTGACGGGCGCGGTCCACCAGAGCGCCGTCCCGGCCCGGTGATGGCGGGAGCGTGACGGGTCCCACGGCGCCCATGTCCGCGCTGGCATCTGCGAGGCGGAAAACGCTCTCGCTGGTGGTCGCCTGCTGCCTGCTGGCGGCGGCGTGCGCGCAACTGCCCAACACGGCGCTGCTCATGCGCAGCGCACCGCCGAACGCGGTGCAACTGGACGGCCCGGACGGCCCGCTCTCAAAACAGCGTAGCGCGGCGATACTTGCCGAAATCAAGCGCAAGAGCGGCTCGGCAGACGTACTGGAGAAGCACGTCGCGCTGGAAGAGGCCATCGTCGGGAGCCCGATGGTCGTCGGCAACAGGGTGTCCCTGCTCCAGGACGGACCGGCGACCTACCAGGCGATGTTCGCGGCGATACGCGGCGCGAAGCGCCATATCAACCTGGAAACCTACATCTTCGAGGACGATGAAAAGGGACGGGAATTCGCGGACGTGCTGCTCGCGAAACAGGGCGAGGGCGTCCAGGTCAACCTGATATACGACAGCGTGGGCTCGCTCAAGACGCCGAAACCCTTTTTCGACCGGTTGAAGGACGGCGGCGTGCGCGTCGTCGAATTCAACCCCGTCAACCCCTTGAAGGCGAAAAAGGGCTGGCAGATCAACAATCGCGACCATCGCAAGCTGCTCGTCGTCGACGGCGCCGTCGCGTTTCTCGGGGGGGTCAACATCAGCAACGACTACTCGACCGCATCGGCGTCGGCGCTGAGGGGCAGCTCCAATCCCTCGTCCCTCGGCTGGCGCGACACCCACGTGAGAATCGAAGGGCCGGTCGTCGACGAGTTCCAGAAGCTCTTCATGAGCACCTGGGCGAAGCAGGGCGGCGAAGCGCTCCCCGCCGGGGAATATATCCCGGAGCTGAAAGCCGCCGGGACGCAGATCGTGCGCGCCATCGGCAGCAGCTCCGAGGACCCGTACAGCACGATTTATGTGACCCTGGTGTCCGCGGTGACCAACGCCGAGAAGCACGTCTACCTGACCAACGCCTACTTCGTGCCGGATCCGCAGCTCCTCGAGGCGCTGATCGATGCCGCCCGGCGCGGTGTCGATGTAAAGCTGATCCTCCCGAGCCATAGCGATTCGCCGCTGGTGTTCCATGCCGGGCGATCGTTCTACGACGTTCTCCTCGACGGCGGCGTGAGGATATTCGAGCGGCAGAGCGCGCTCCTGCACGCCAAGACCGCCATCGTCGACGGGGTATGGTCCACGATCGGCTCGACCAACCTCGACTGGCGCAGCTTTCTGTACAACGACGAGCTGAACGCGGTCGTCCTGGGCCGCGAATTTGCCGGGGAGATGCAGGCCATGTTCGAGAAGGACCTGGAGGCCTCCAGGGAGATCGATCCTGCCGCCTGGAACCGGCGCTCGCCGGCGCTCCGATTGAAGGAGTGGGCGGCGCGGATCTGGCAGTTCTGGTTGTAAATATCCCTCAGCTTTGCAGAGGGATATTACTAAGATGGGTCCCGATCGGCCACAGAGAATACTCCCTCGCCCCGTGTCAACGGGGAGAGGGTTGGGGTGAGGGGCAAGACCGGGGGAGAGGGGATTTTGGGGTGTACATAAAAAAACCCGCCCGCAGATTGCGGGCGGTTTTGTTTTGCGATGCGCAGCTAAACGCGATACACGGAGTCGCCTTCCACCCGGACACGGTCACCGGTCCGCAAATCGGTGATGTTCTGCTGGGTGACGGTTCTAAACGAGCCGTCATCCATGCGTACCGTAACGCGGAACGCCTCGTTAGGCCCGCGCGAACGTGCCTGGGCCTGGTTGCCCACGTACGCTCCTCCGGCGGCGCCGGCGATGGTCGCCGCCGTGTTGCCGGACCCGCTGCCGATCTGGTGCCCGATCAGCCCGCCGACGATACCGCCGATGATCGTGCCGGCGATATTGTTCGCATCGCCTTGCCTCACGACCTCGATCCGGTCCACGACACCGTAGTAGGAGTACTGGCCTTGCGGAGCCGGCGGATACGGATAGCCCTGCGGCGGATAGCCCTGGCCCTGATAGACCGGCGCCGGGGACGAATAGTACGGATCCGAGGCGCAGCCGGCCACCAGCACGGTGGCGGCACAGGTCGCGCCGAGAATCGATTTGAGATGCTTCATTTGGTGCACTCCCAATAGGAATCAATACGAGCCGGAATCAATATGAGCCGGATCGCCGGTCGTTACCTGCGCGGTTCCGGGGCAGGAGGAACGATGACGACGGTGTCTCCTCCAGGCGCACCCTTCTTGCCCGGCTCGCCCTTTTCGCCCATCGGGCCCGGCGCGCCCGGCTGACCCGGCTCACCCTTTTCTCCAGGGGCACCAGGCGCGCCCTGCGGCCCGGGAACGGGCGTGGGTACCGGAACGACGGCCGGCGCCGGTGCCGGCGCCGTCACGACGGTGGCGGGTTTTTCGCAGCCGTATATCGAGAACAGTGCCAAGCCCATGACAAGCGGTATCGAATACTTCATGTCTACTCCTTTCGTGTGTGGGACAAATAAAAATCTAGCGGTACGAGACCCCGTGCAGCAGCAGGTTGATGTCCGTTACACCCGTGTCCGTTTCGGTCCAGTCGTCATCGTCGTCCAGGATCGCGGCCATGCGCGGAGCTTCGGGAACATCGACGAACTCTTCGCTCTCGTCGAGCTCGAGCAGTGTTCGACGCAGGCGGGCGGCCGCAACGGAAGAACGGGTACGTGTGGCGCTCCGGGTGGCGGCGTGCGACTTGTTCATGACATTCCTCCTTGAGTCGAATCGATTGTTCGCACGCATCGTGCAATATCGACCGGACGTGCGACGATGCGAGCCTGTCTGATACGCATGTAGGGTCGTCGTCGGCATGCCGTAAGGCATTTCCTACACCTGCCCCGGGGTGTGCAGTTGTGCACATTTCGAAAGTTGAAGATCCAGCGGTAAGGCCGCGTCGTGGCGGAGTTTTCACTGGCTGCAAGCTCGGGTAAGCTGTGCTTGAGAATCAATATCCGGGCGCCGTCCTGGAGCCCACAAAAATGAGGAGAAGGAAGTAATGAGCGTTTCAGCAGCCTTTGAGCGTGCGCGGCGTCTCGAGCGCCGTATCGCGTATGCCGCGCTGGGCCTGATCGGGGCGATGGAAGGCGCCCTGGCGGCGAGCGAGCCGCCGGCGAGTTATCCCACCAAGCCGGTGCGCCTGATCGTCGCGCAGGGGACGGGAAGCTCGGTGGACAATCTGGGTCGTCTGCTCGCCGCGCGGTTGACGGAGGAGTGGGGCAGGCAGGTGATCGTGGACAACCGGGGCGGCGCGGGAGGAACCATAGGCGCGGAAATCGCCGCGCGCGCGGTGCCCGATGGCTACACGCTCCTCGTATCGTCGACCGCGATGCAGGTGATCTCGCCGCAGGTCTACAAGAACCTCACCTACCATCCGACGAAGGATTTCGCGATGATGACCCTGATCGGGAGCACGCAGAACGTCCTCGCCGTGAATCCGAAGATGCCCTACAAGAACGTCAAGGAGATGATCGCGTACGCGAAGGCGAATCCGGGCAAGATCAACATCGCGAATGCGGGATCGGGATTCCAGAGCCATCTCGCCGGCGTGCTGTTCACGCACATGGCCGGGATCGACGTGCTGCACGTCCCGTACAAGGGAGGCACCTCCACCACGGCAGTTGCCGCAGGAGAGTCGCACGCCACCATAGTGCCGATGCCGTCGGTGATCGGACAGTTGCGCGCGGGGCGGCTCACGCCGATGGCGACCGGCGGCGAGAAGCGCTCGTCGGTCCTGCCGGAGGTGCCGACCTTCATCGAAGCCGGCGTGCCGGGGTACGTGTCCACCGGCTGGGCGGGCATCGTCGCGCCGAAGGGCATCTCGAAGCCGCTCTTCGACCGGATTTACGGCTCGCTCATCAAGGTCATGAACAACCCGACCACGCGCGAGCTGCTGGAGCGCCAGGGCGCGGAGCCCATGACGAGCACGCCGGAGGAGATGCTGAAGCACATCAACGCCGAGTACGCCCGCTTCACCCAGGCGATCAAGCTCGCCGACCTGAAAGTACAGTAACCCCCATTGAACAGGGGGTAACGGAGATCACGGAGAAGGGCAGACCCTCTGTTGCCTCTGTTGCCTCCTGTAAAGACCTGCTCAGGAAAAAGATTGAACAGGAGGAACAGAGTACGGCAGATTCTAAGTCCTAAATCTCCGTTGCCTCTGTTGCCTGCTGTTAAAAACTACTGGAGAGGAAAGCGGAATGAGAACTCTATTGGCCGTCGCTGCCATGGTCGCTGCCGTCGCTACGGCCGCGGACGCGCAGGCGCAGGGCGGCTATCCCGCCAAACCCATCCGGATGCTGACTCCGTTCTCGGCGGGCGGGGGCTCGGACATTCTGGCGCGGTTGATCGGGCCTCAGATCACCGAGGCCTGGGGCCAGCAGATCATCGTCGAGAACAGGCCGGGCGCGGCGGGCAACCTGGGCGCGGGCATCGTCGTCAAGGCCGAGCCGGACGGCTACACCCTCATCATCGTCTCGGGCACCTACGGCGCGAGCGGCGCGCTCTACAAGCTGCCGTACGACACCGTCACGGCGATCTCGCCGATCATCCTCATAGGCACGACACCCCTCGTCCTGAGCGTGCATCCCTCCCTGCCCGTGAAGGACCTGAAGGGGTTCATCGCGCTCGCGAGGAGCAAGCCCGATGCCCTGAGCTACGGCACGGCCGGCCTGGGCGATCTTGCCCATCTCGCGGGCGAGATGTTCAAGCAGCAGGCGAAGATCAGCATGACGCAGGTGCCCTACAAGGGCAGCGCCCCGCTCATGATCGGGATCGTCAGCGGGGAAGTCCCGGTCAGCATCAGCAGCCTCGTGCCCACGGTGCCGCACGTGAAGGCGGGACGCCTGAGGCACATAGCGGTCACGACGCCCGGGCGCTCGCGCGCGTTTCCCGATGTGGCCGCTTTTGCCGAGACGGTGCCCGGGTTCGACGTGACGCACTGGTACGGCATGTGGGGGCCCAGGGGATTACCGGCGGACATCGTGACGCGCTGGAACAAGGAAGTGGCACGGATCATCAGGACCGAAGCGATACAGAAATTCTTCAGGACCGAAGGCCTGGAAGCTGCCGGCGGACCACCCGAGGAGTTCCGGGACCGGATCAGGAGCGATCTCGAGAAATGGCAGAAGGTGGTGAAGGAAGCGAAGATCGTGATCGGCAACTGAGCTGAACCGCCCGGCGTTGTCGGGATGGCGCGCACGGCGGCGCTGACCTGACGGCCACTCCCGATTCAACCGAAGACGCCGCGATTGCGGGGCTTTTTTCGTCCGCCGACGCCTTTTTCCGTTCTGCTACCATGCCTCGATGATGTCGCTGAATCTCCACAATCCCGATTCCGGGGTCCGTTGCGAGATCGAGCTTGGGCGCGGTTTGACCTATGCGGTCGAGTCCGGGAGCCCGGAGGGGCTGGATTCCCTGCTCGAGCAGCTGCTCCATCACCCCGGGACGCAGGTTGCCGACAGCGTGGGCGGCACGGTGGGCAGCATCAACGTGCTGGAAAACATCGGCCTGCCGGCGATCTATCACCGCGTCGCGCCGCTCATCACGCTCGAGCGCGAGGCACTGGACGTGCTGGCCGCCTGCGGACTCGACGAGCAGCGCGCCGAGGCGCTGTGCCGGAAGCGTCCCGCCGAGCTGGGGCCGTTCGACAAGCGCCTGGTGGGATTCGTGCGCAGCCTCCTGATGCATCCCGACCTCCTGGTCTACCATCGCTTCCTTGAAGGTCTTACGCGGACGGACATGGCGCGGGCCGTCGCGCTGAACGAGGTGTATCGCGCGCGCCGGCCTGGCGGTACCGCCGTCTACCTGATGTTGAGCGACATGCCGGTGCTCGAGCCGGCCTGCGATCGGAGCTTCGTCACATGAGCATGATTGCCGAGCCGATGAAAATGGTGTCCGAGATGCGCGCGGGACTGCGCGACATCGCGGTGGCCTCGCGGATTTTCCTGGTCGTGGCGGTGCTGGCGCTCGTCGCGGCAATCGGGGTTCTCGCCTGGCAGCAGGGCGCTCTCACGCGGACGATAGACGTGAGCTTCTTCGCTGGAACCGCCGACGGCATGAACAAGGGCATGGCGGTCAAGCTCGTCGGCTTCAAGGTCGGATCGGTCGACGCCATCTCCGTGACGCCGGACCTGCGCGTGAAGGTGAGTGTCAAGCTCGACGAGAAATACCGGAACATGATCGACGGGGACGCCGTGGTGCGCCTTGCCAGGGAGGGCCTGATCGGCGGCAACGTGCTCGAAGTGCGTCCCGGCTCCGGCGACAAGGGCCCGATAAAGGACAAGGCCGTCCTGCGCTACGAGCGCGAACCGGCGCTGGATGCGGCCGTCGTCGCGCTGGTGGACCAGATCGCGCCGGTCATCGCCGACGTCAAGCAGGTGACTACCTTCCTCGCGAGCCCGGAGGGCGACTTCCGCCAGGCGATAGGCAACGCCAACCGCGCGGCCGCCGCCCTCGTCGAGACCCGTGCCGACTTGAAGAAGCTGATCGCGTCGCTCGGGGAAGGCTTCGACAGGAGTGAGAAGCAGCTTGCCGCGGTCCTCGATACCACGAACGGACTGCTGCAGGAGACGCGCGCCAGCGTCGCCGTGCTGGACGGCTCCCTGAGAAAGATGGACGCGGCGCTGCCGGGCATCGCCACCAAGATGGACCAGAGCCTCGAAAACATCCGGGTGGCGAGCGAGGCGATCCGCGGCGTTGCGACGGGGCAGCTGCCCGGGCTCGTCGGCGACGCCGGAACGCTGGTAGGCGAGGGCAGCGCGCTCGTCTCCGATACGAACGAGATCGTTCGCGGCGCCAAACAGACCTGGCCGGTGCGTAACCTCGTCCCGCCCCGGCAGGAGCTGCGCTTGCGGCTCGACAGCGGTGGTGGCCTGTCGGCGATGCCTCCGGAGGGCAAACGCTGATAATGCGCGCCGCGATCCTGCTCGTCGCAGGTCTTCTCGCACCGGCGCTCTGCGGCTGCGGCTCGGTTCCGCCGCAGTCCGACACCGACGCGCGGCGCGAGCGGCAGACCGACCTGGGTGAGCGCGCGCAGCGCGCGATCGGCAGGGGTGAGGTCGGGCGCGCGGCCGGCTACTACCGCGAAGCGCTGCGGATCGCGGAGGCTACGGAGGATTTCCCGGCGATCGGCGTATACGCACTCAATCTCGCCGCGACCTACCAGGCGCTGGACGAGGCGGCTCTCGCGCAAGGCGCGCTCGACAAGGTGCTGGCGGAGCCAGCGCGTTTCGAGCAGCCGCTGGTGGTCGAAGCGGCAGGACGCAGGGCGCTGCTCGCCCTGCAGGCGCGCCAGCTCGACACGGCAGAGGAATGGCTGGGTCGCGCCGAGCGGGATTGCGCGCCGGCGTCATGCAAGGCTCAGGTCGCATTGCAGAACCTGCGGGGCCAGCTGCTGCTGGAGCGCGGTAATGCCGCCGAGGCCAGGGCGGTCATGGTCGGGGCGCTTGCCGGAGCGAGGGCGGAGGGCAACCCGGAAGAGGAAGCCAACGCGCTGCGCGTGGACGGCCGCGCGGCGGCGCGCCTGGGCGAGCATGGGGAGGCGCTCGCGGCTCTCAACCGGGCCCTCGATCTGGACAAGCGGAGCGGATTGCCGCGGAAAATCGCGCTCGACCTGATCGCGCTGGCCGAAGTGGAGATCGCGCGCGGCGAGCGTGCTGCGGCCCGGGACTACGCGCGGCGCGCGCTGGCGGTAAGCCGGGCAGGGGGCAGCAAGCGCCAGCAGGAGGAGGCGCAGCGGTTGCTGGAGAGCATCCCGTGACGGCATCTTCGACAACACCGTCGGCTACCGCCCCGGTCGCTCCCGCGCTCGTCGCCGCGGCCCCTGCGATCTATCCGGTCACGCGCGCCAATTTTCCCGCCTGGGCAGTGCCGGGGGGGCACGTCCTGCTCCTGTGGAACTGCATGCGGCGCGTGCGCATGCTCTCGAATCCCATGGTGCGCCTCGTGTTCCTGCGCCAGGTCTATTTCGTAGGCGTGCAGGGATTTCGCGTGATCGCGCTCCTCGCGCTCGCCACCGGCGGGCTGCTCGTGACGCAGGCAACGAGCGTGCTGGGGGCGACGAACGCTTTTCTCTACGACCTGCTGGGCTGGCTGCTAGTGACCGAGGCGGCGCCTCTCCTGGTCGCCGTGGTCGTGATCGGCCGCGGCGCCACCGTGATCTCCACGGATCTCGCCCTCATGAAAGTGCGCGGAGAGCTGCGCGCGCTGGAGCAGATGCGGATCGATCCGCGCGACTACCTCGCGCTGCCGCGCATCGTGGCGCTCACCGTGTCGCTGCTCGCGTCCACCCTCTACTACCAGATCATCGCGGTAGTCGGCGGCTTCGCGGTGTGCTCTCTGCTGCTCAATGTGTCCTTTCTCGAGCAGATGCACCTCCTGCTCGAGGCGATACGCTGGTCCGACATGTTTCTCGCGGGCGTGAAAGCCGTGGTCTTCGGCCTCGCCATGGGCACGATCGCGTGCTTCGCCGGCCTGTACGCGGGTCGTTCCATAGGCGACGTGCCCCGCGCGCAAATCTTGGCCTACATGCGTTGCCTGACGTGGCTGGTGGCAATCGACGTGGTGTTCGCGTTCGTGAGCTTCAGGGCTTTCGGTCAAGCGGCATTCTCATGAGCGACTCTTTCCGCATCGCCTGCCTCCAGATGCAGGCAGGCAACGACCTGGAGGCAAACCTCGCCACGGTGCGCGACATGGCGGGCGCCGCCGCTGCCCGCGGCGCGCGCTTCATCCTGACGCCCGAATACGCGCTGATGCTGGACGGCAGCGGGAGGGTGATGCGCGAGCGGGCCCTGGCCGCCGACGGAAGTCCGGCCCTTCCCGCGCTGCAGGCCCTGGCGCGGGACCTGAAGGTCTGGTTCCTCGCCGGCTCGCTCACCGTGCGTACCGAAGCTGCCGACGGCCGGATCGCGAACCGCTCCTTCGTCATCTCGGACGGGGGCGCAGTCGTTGCCGCCTACGACAAGATCCACATGTTCGATGTGACGCTGCCCGACGGCCGGGCGATCCGTGAATCCTCCGCCTATCGCCCCGGCGACCGCGCGGTCACGGCGGATACGCCGTGGGGCAGGTTCGGACTGACGGTCTGCTACGACCTGCGGTTTCCCGGCTTGTACCGCGCGCTCGCGCTCGCCGGCTCGCACTACATCACCGTGCCTTCGTCGTTTCAGCCCCAGACCGGCAAGGTCCACTGGTACACGCTCGTGCGTGCCCGCGCGATAGAAAACGGCTGCTTCATCATTGCGCCGGCCATGTGCGGCGACCATCCCGGCAACCGGCAGACCTACGGCCATACGCTGGTCGTGGATCCCTGGGGCGAGGTGCTTGCCGACGGCGGCGAATCGCCGGGAATCGTGTACGCGGAGATCGACCCGGCCGCGGTGACGCGCGCACGGGGCATGATTCCGTCGATCGATCACGATCGCGTCTTCAGTCCGCCAGCGGACTGAAGACGCGGGACTGGGGACCAGGGACTAGAGACTAGTGTCAGGTTGCAGTCTCCAGTCTCTAGTCTCTAGTCTCTGTTGTTCGATATAATCGATCGCGTGATTTACCGCGCCGCAGTGTCTCCGCCCTGATTCCCGCCCGGATGCGCATCCTGCTGAGCAACGATGACGGCTACTACGCGCCGCCGATCGCGCTCCTGGCGGAAATGCTCGCCCCGCTCGCCGAGGTCACTGTGGTCGCTCCCGAGCGCGACCGAAGCGGCTCCAGCAACTCGCTTACGCTCGACCGGCCGCTCATGGTGCGGCGCGCGTCGAGCGGCTTCTATTACGTGAACGGCACGCCCACCGATTGCGTGCACGTGGCGTTGACGGGCCTCCTGACAGAGCCGCCGGATCTCGTGGTGTCCGGGATCAACGACGGCGCCAACATGGGCGAGGACACGCTGTACTCCGGCACCGTGGCCGCCGCGACCGAAGGCTATCTGCTGGGCATTCCGTCCATCGCGGTCTCGCTCGTCCTGGAGGGCAGGGAAAACTTCGCCGCTGCGGGCCGCGTGACGGTCGAGCTGGTCGAGCGCTTCCGCGAGCGCCCCCTCACCGGGCCGTGGCTGTTCAACGTCAACGTGCCGGACGTGGAATATGGCGCGTTGCGCGGCGTGCAGGTGACGCGGCTCGGCCGGCGCCACAAGGCGGAGCCGGTGATCAAGATGAAGAGTCCTCGCGGTGAAACGGTGTACTGGGTCGGGGCGGCGGGCGCGGCGCAGGATGCGGGCGAAGGAACGGATTTTCACGCGGTTGCGAACGGCCGTGTCTCGGTGACGCCGCTGCAGGTGGATTTGACGCGGGTATCGCAGCTTGAACAATTGCGGGAGTGGCTGGCGTGACGGCGCGGCTGTCCGGGATCGGGATGACATCGCAGCGGACGCGGTTGCGGATGGTCGAGCGGCTGCGCGAGCAGGGCATACGCGACGAAGCGGTGCTGGCGGCGATGGCGGAGCTGCCGCGGCATATTTTCGTCGACGAGGCGCTGGCGAGCCGCGCCTACGAGGACATGTCGCTGCCGCTCGGGTTCGGGCAGACCATATCCAGCCCGCACACCGTGGCGCGCATGACGGAACTCGCGCGCGCGGGCGGCGTCCTCGAAAAAGTGCTGGAGATCGGAACCGGGTGCGGCTATCAGACGGCGGTGCTGGCGAAGCTCGTGAAGCAGGTGTACTCGATCGAGCGCCTTGCGGCGCTGTTGAATCGCGCGCGGCGCCACCTGCGGGACGTTCGGCTCCTGAACGTGCACCTGCGGCACGGGGACGGCCTCCTCGGCATGCCGCAGACGGGCCCGTTCGACGCCATCGTGATGACGGCGGCGGCCTCCCGCGTGCCGTCGGCGCTCGTGGAGCAGTTGAAACCGGGCGGGCGCATGGTGATGCCGATCGCCACCGCCAAAGGCCAGCAGTTGAGCGTGGTAGAGCGCACGCAACAGGGCCATACCGAGCGGCGCATGGATCAGGTAAAGTTCGTGCCGCTCCTGCCCGGAGTCGAATGAGCCGGCAGTGTGCCGGTCGGCGCTGCGGTACCCCGGATCGGCTGATCGTGCGTTAATACCTGTTACTCATGGGACCGATTCCGACTCAGAACCTGAAACAGGTTCTAGCTATCTGCATCCTCGCGGGCATGCTCGCCGCCGGCTGCACTGCGAGAACGCCCGCCCCGGTATCGGATCGTATCGTCCAGCCGGGACGCGCCCCGTCCGCGACGCCGCCCGCCGCGGCCCGGTCTGCCCCGGTTCCCGCAGATGCCCGCCCCGCGTTCTATACGGTCAGGAGCGGAGACACGCTCTACAGCATCGCGCTCGATCACGGCCTGGATTACCGCGAGCTTGCGGCGTGGAACGGCATCGACGCTCCGGCAGCTATCCGCGCCGGCCAGCAGTTGCGGATGACGCCGCCGCAGGCCGTGACGACTACGGCCCCTTTCAAGGCGGCGCCGGGCGTCGAAGGCCGGCCCATTGCCGGCTCCCCGGGTCCGGGATCGGGAACGCCGGGGCCAGCTGCGGGCCAGGCGGCCGCGTCGCCTGATGGGGGGATCAAGACCCAGCCGCAGGGCGTCAGGGTGCCGTACTCGGACCAGGCCTACGCGCAGCTCGCCAGCATCAAGCCGGCTCAACCACTGCAGCCGAAACCCGAGGCCACTCAAGCGCTACCCCCGCAACTACCCGAGGGGGACGACGTACAGTTCATCTGGCCCGCCAGCGGAAGGATCGTCAACAGCTTCAGCGACGGCGCGAACCTGAAGGGCATAGGGATAGCCGGCAAGGCCGGCCAGCCGGTTTACGCCAGTGCGCCCGGGAGGGTCATATTCAGCGGCACCGGGATCCGTGGCTTCGGCAAGTTGATCGTCATCAAGCACAACAACGCTTTTCTTTCGGTCTACGGCCACAACAACGAGCTGCTGGTCAGGGAAGGACAGAACGTTACGAAGGGTCAGAAGATCGCCGAAATGGGCAACACCGACGCCGACCAGGTCAAGCTCCATTTCGAGATCCGGCGCTTCGGCAAGCCGGTGGATCCGATCACGCTGCTCCCGCAGCAGCAGGGCTGACGCCGGCTACAAGCCGCCAGCCCGCCAGCTTCCGGCTTCGAGTTTTTGTCTGGCAGCTGATCCGTAGCTGGTCGCTGGCGACCCGTAGCCCGCGCTTCGCGGCCTTCAGGCAGCGAACGCGCGCACCCTGAGCCGCAACTCGCGCAACTCCGCGCCCTCGGGAACCGAGCCGTAGCGCAGATCCACGTAGAGCCTGGTGATCGCGGTTACCGCGGCCTCCAGATCGGGACGCGAGCCGGCGAGGCGCCGCGAGTAGGCCACCGGACCTTCGGCGGGATCCCGGGGCAGCCCGGCGCGCTGCAGCTTCTCACAGAAGCGGAGATAGGCGATCTTCACCGGATCGTGGACGCGCGACCGGATATGTCTCAGCATCACCGCCGAGAGCACGATGATGATGATGACGGTCGCGCAGAGCATCACCACGGTCAGCGAGTACCAGGTGGCGTCGTCGATGCCGACGCGGGACAGCAGCAGGCGCTGGCGTTCCGGCGTATAGCCGAGAACCATCTGGTTCCAGGTGTTTGCGACCAGGTCCCAGGTGAACCGCAGCTGCCGCAGCGCCTCGAACTCTGCGCGCACGAAGAGGGGCAGGGGGTCGGTGCGCGGTACTGCGGCGGATATCCCGGATTCGACGCGCAGAGGCGACACCGCGGCGGTCGGATCGACCCGCACCCAGCCCTCGTTCCTCAACCAGACCTCGGTCCACGCGTGAGCCTCCGCCTGGTGCACGATGAGATAGTTCCCGAGGGAGTTTACTTCGCCGCCCTGGTAGCCCGTGACGACGCGCGCCGGGATGCCGGCTGCGCGCATCAGCGCCGCGAACGCGGAGGAATAGTGCTCGCAGAACCCGCTGCGCGCCTCGAACAGGAACTCGTCGACCGGGTGGTCCATGGCGAGGAGCGGCGGGGTCAGCGTGTAAAAGAATCTTTCATTCCGGAATTTCGCAAGAACCGCCTGTATCAGCGCCCGGTCGTTCTGATGCTGCGCGCGCAGCTCGCGCGCGAACGCGGCCGTGCGCGGATTGAATCCCGCGGGCAGCGCGAGGGCGCGCCGTATCGCGATACCGTCCTCGACCTGGCCGTAGCTGTAGTCCAGGAACGAGGTCATCTCGTAGCGGATGCGATTGTTGACCGGCTGGACCGCGTACAGCTGAAAGTCGGCGCTGGCCAACGCGCGCGGCGGCACTTTACCGGGAACGTCGAGTGCGAAGAGCCAGCGCTTGTTGTGCGGTTCGAGCGTGACCTCGTACGAAACCGGCGGACTGTGCGCGGTGAATTCCGGCGTGCCGTAGAGCGCGCGCGGCGCCGACCAGGTGCGGCCGTCGAAGTCCCACATGACCGGCCCGCGCCAGTACAGCTGCTTGGCCGACGGCACGTTCCCGTCGAACTTCACGCGGAACGCCACGGCGTCGGACAGGGTGAGGCTGCTCAAGCTCCCCGGGGTCATGGTTTCCGAGAGGCCTGTTGCGCCCCCATAAGCGTCCTGCGGCAGGCCCCACAGCGGGCCGGTGACGCGGGGAAACAGCAGGAACAGCACGAGCATCAGCGGCGTGGATTGCGCGAGGAGGACGCCCGCGGCCCGGAACCGCGCGATGACCGGCGGCTCGCGGCGCGAGTAGTGCAGCCCGTTCATGGTCGTGGTGATCACCCAGGTGCAGGCGAGCATGTAAAGCGCGGTCGTGATGGTCTGCGAGTACAGGAAATTCGTGATGACCAGGAAGTAACCCAGGAAGATGAGCAGCATCCCGTCGCGCAACACGCGGGTTTCCAGGAGCTTCAGGGCGAGCATCACGACCAGCAGCGCCACGCCGGCATCGCGGCCGAACAGGGTGCGATAGTTGAAATAGACCCCGGCAGTCGCGCCGATCACGACCAGGATCAGCAGCCATCGCCCCGGCAGGGGCAGGCTGGCGTGGCCGAGATACACGCGCCACGTCGACAGCGTGACCACGAGACCGGTCAGCCACCAGGGCAGGCGCTCGATGTGCGGCGCCGCCACCAGGGCGAGCCCGACCAGCAGCCACACCACGTGGCGGAGTCTGAGGGGCTGTTTGACGTCGGTCATGGTTCGAAGAGCGCGAGCGCTTCGAGGCAAAGGTCTCGCTGCACGTCCCCGGTCGCGATCTCAACCGTTTTTCCCGGGACGCGCAGGCCGAAGGAAACCCCCGTGGCGTGGGCGTCGAGCACCCAGCGCGCGAGTTGCGACAGCTTTTCCTCGATGCCCAGCCGGTGCGGCAACTGGTCCCAGGTGAGCCACAGCTCGGTATCGGAGCGGCCCGAGAACTGCTTGGTGAACAGACCCTGGTCGCGCGCGGCGACCTTCCAGGCGATGTGGCGCGGTGAGTCTCCCCGGTGATACTGGCGCAGGCCGGCGAAATCCTCCTGGCCCTGGCCGCGCTCGCTGCCTTCGCCCGCGCTGGAGAGGGCAGGCGGCAGCGGCACGCCGGGCGGCGCCGGCCGCGGGTAGACGATGCAGTGCATGTCGAGCTCCAGGTAGGCCCACGCGTAGTAGAGCCCCAGCGGATAGCGGGTGAAGAGAGTGAGCCGCCCCGGGCGCAGGATGCCGCGGCGCGGCGCCGGTATGCCGGCTTGAACGGTGGCCGTGGCGCGAGCGGGCACGTCGATGAACTCGGCCGTTTTCCCGTCGTGGGTGAGCCCGATACTGTAGCGCTCCGCCTCCCCGCGGTTCTCCAGGTTCACCGTGAAGCGCGCGGTGTCGCCCGCGTACACCGGCCGCGCCCGGCCGCCCGACACGCGCAGGTTGGCGACGTTGCGGAAGGTGTAGATCATGGCGTTCACCTGCAGGGCCGCCAGCAGGAAGGTGAGAATGAAGCCCAGGCTCAGGTTGTAATTGATCGAGCCCGTCAGCATGAGCAGCAACACGCCCGCGAAGATGACGCCGTGGCCGGTGGGCAGGATGAACACGCGCCGCTGCACCAGCACGATGACCCCTGCTTCCGGGCCCCGCAGCTGGAAGAGCCAGTTGTAAAGCTGGTTGCGGAAGGAGACGTACATCAATGATGAGCGTTAAGTGTTAAGTGTTGAGTTTTGAGTTTCCAGGAACAAGCACTCATAACTCAAAACTTAAAACTCAAAACTCAAAACTCATGGAATGGGCACCTGCTTGATCAGAAGCTCCGCTACGTCGTAGCCGTTCACGCGGCTCACTTCCTCCGCCGGGACGAGGCGGTGGCTCACCACCGCGGGTAGGACCGCTTGCACGTCCTCGGGCAGCACGTGCCCGCGGCCGGCCATCAGCGCCCACGCGCGCGCGGCGTGCAGCACCGCCAGCGCGGCGCGCGGCGAAAGGCCGTTCACGTAGTCTGCGGAGCGCCGGGTGTGGCCCACGAGCGCCTGCACGTAGTCGAGGAGCGCGGCCGAGGCATGCACCTGCTGCACGCGATGCTGCAGTTCCACGAGTTCCTGCGTCGACATGCGCGGCGCCAGGTCAGCCAGGAGATCGCGCCGGTCTTCGCCCTGGAGCAGCGCGCGCTCGGCATCGGCGTCCGGGTAGCCGAGCTCGATGCGCATCAGAAAGCGATCGAGCTGCGATTCGGGCAGCGGAAAGGTGCCGACCTGATGAGACGGATTCTGCGTGGCGATGACGAAGAAGGGCTGCGGCAGGCGCCGGGTCTCGCCCTCCGCCGTGACCTGATGCTCCTCCATCGCTTCCAGGAGCGCGCTCTGCGCCTTGGGGGTCGCCCGGTTCACCTCATCGGCGAGTACGACCTGGGCAAAAATCGGCCCCGCGTGAAACTGGAATCCGCCGGTCTCGCGGTCGTAGATCGATACCCCGAGGATGTCGGCGGGCAGGAGATCGCTGGTGAACTGTATGCGCTTGAAGCCCAGCCCCAGCGAGGTGGCGAGCGCGTGGGCGAGCATCGTCTTGCCCACGCCGGGTATGTCCTCGATCAGCAGATGACCGCGCGCGATGAGGCAGGCGATGGCCAGCCTGATCTGGTGTTCCTTGCCGAGGATGATGCCGCCGACCTGCCCGACGACCTGTTCGATGCGCTGTGTCATGCCGCCGTGTAGCCCGCCGCGAGGCGCTGAGTGTGCCATATCCGGAGGCTCGCGTCCCACACCGGGCATATGTCACAGTCGTCGGTCCGGTTGCATGCCGCGCTCAAGATTCGCGGTGGGATGCCGTTAATTCGTTGTTTTGAATCGCGTTCGCTACATGGCGGTGCTATACTCGCGCGACGCCGGAGACAGCTCATGCGAGAAGCTGCACGGCCGTGGAGGGTTTCAATCGAACGCAGCGATGATGGTCTGGCACCGGGCGCGGGAACGTAGAAGAATCTGAGCGGGGAGAAGGAGCCGTCGCGGCCGCGGGCCTGCGGCGGACAGGATGCACGCCGCTTGAGCGGCAGGTTCGGTCGAATATATGGACAAGGGATTACCGGGCCAGATCGGACGCGAAGTCCTGCGCATACTGCTGCTCGAGGACCGCGATGCGGACGCGGAGCTCGTCGAGCGGGCGCTGCGCAAGGCCGGGTTTGCGTACATGTTCGACCGGGCGCGGGGCGAGGCCGATTTCCTCGCCAAGCTCGATCCCTCTCCCCACATCATCGTTTCCGACTACTACGTGCCGGGTTGCGACGCGCTGCACGCGTTGCGCCTGGTGCGCTCCCGCGGGCTCGACGTACCCTTCATCCTGGTGTCCGGCGTTATCGGCGAGACGCGCGCGCTCGAGGCGATGCGCCTGGGGGCGACCGACTTCCTCCTCAAGGACCGGTTGGGGCGGCTGGGTTCCGCGATACGCACGGCGCTCGAGTTGACCGCGTTGCGGCGCGCGGCGCAGCCCGCGCGGCCCAGGCCCGCGCGCACCGAAAGCGAGTTTCGCGAGGCCTTCGATAACGCCGCCATCGGCATGGCGCTCACCACGCTCGACGGGCGCTGGCTGCACGTCAACGGGGCATTTTGCGGGATCACCGGCTATGGCGCGGACGAACTGGAGCTCGCCGACTGCCGCAGCATCACCCATCCCGAGGACGTCGAAGAGGATGCCGAAGCACTGCGGCAGCTGCTCGCCGGAGCAATCGGCATTTCCCAGCGCGAGACGCGCTATCTCCACAAGCTCGGTCACGCGGTCTGGGTGCAGGTTACGGCTTCGCTCACGCGGGATCGCGACGCACGGCCGCTGCACCGCGTGCTGCAGGTAATCGACATCACGGGCCGCCGGCAGACGGAGGCGCGGCTGGCGCGGGCCAACCGCGCCCGCAAGGTCATGGCGGAGTGCAGCCATGCGCTGGCGCACGCGGTCGACGAAAGCCAGTTTCTGCAAGAAATGTGTCGCATCGCCGTCGAATCGGGCGGCTACCTCCAGGCCTACGTCGGACTTGCCGGGGACGACAAGCGCAAGTCGGTGCGCCCGGTGGCCCAGGCGGGATTCGAGCCCGGCTATCTCGACAAGGCGCGGCGGAGCTGGTCGGGCGCCGGCCGGCGGAAGAGCGTCATGGGCGATGTGATAGCGAGCGGACAGCGCTTCCTATCGCGCGACATTTTCGCGGATCCCAAGCTGCTTCGCTGGGCGGAGCGCGCGAAGAGCCGCGGCTACCAGTCCATCATCTGCCTGCCGCTGGAAATCGAGGGGCGCCCGGCCGGTGGCATCAGCATCTACGCGCGCGAGCCGGACTCCTTCGACAGCGACGAGATCGAGCTGCTCGAGATGCTCGCGCGCGACATCGCCTACGGCATCGCGTCGCTGCGTGCCCGCACTGCGCTGCGCGAGAGCGAGGCGCATTTCCGTGCGACGTTCGAGCACGCGGCGGTGGGCGTGGCGCACACAACCATCGAGGAGATGTTTCTGCAGGCCAACGCGCGCCTGTGCGAGATGCTCGGCTACTCGCGTGACGAGCTGGCGGCGTTCACGACCCGCGATCTCACCCATCCCGAGGACCGCGGTCGGCAGGACGAGCTGCGCCACGACCTTATTGAAGGCCGACGCTCCACGTTCTCGGCGGAGAAGCGCTACATCCGCAAGGACGGCTCGGAGATCTGGGTGAGCCGCACTGTGACGCTGGCCCGTCCGGCGGCCGGCGCGCCCTACCTGATACAGGTCATGGAGGACATCTCGGAGCGCAAGCGCACCGAGGCGCGGCTCGCGCGGCTGATGAGAGCGCGGCGTGTGATGGCCGAGTGCACTCACACACTGGTACACGCAACCGACGAAACCGCGATGCTGCAGAGCATGTGCCGCATCGTGGTCGAGTCGGGCGGCTACAAGATGGCGTGGGTGGGCCTGCCTACCGAAGAGCCGGCAAGACCGATCTACGCGGCGGCGCATGCCGGCTTCGGGGACGACGCGCCGATGACGGGCGCAGATGCATGGAGCGAGGAGGGACGTTACCGCGGGTTCATGATGGAAGTGCTCGCCTCCGGTACCCCGCACATCGCCCGCGACATACTGCGCGACAAGCGCTATTCCCGGCGGCAGGTACGTGCTGCGCAGCATGGTTTTCAGTCCTCGATCGGGCTGCCGCTGAAGAGCGGCGGTGCGATCCTGGGGGCCCTGGGCATCTATGCCCGGGAAGCGGACGCGTTCGACGAGGACGAGATCGGGCTCCTCTCCGAGCTCGCCGCGGACATTGCCTACGGCGTCAATACGCTGCGGACCAGAGTCGCGCGCGAGCAGGCGGAGCGGGCGGCGCGGGAGCACGAGCGGCGGCTGAAGGAGTCGTTCGAGCAGGCTGCGGTCGGGATTTCCCGCGTTGGCCTGGACGGCGTCCTGGTCGAGGTCAACCAGAAGTTCTGCGACATGCTCGGCTACAGCAAGGACGAGCTGACCGGCAAGGCGGTTGCGGAGATCACCCATTCGGACGACTACGGGCAGGGCTCGCAGTACCGCTCGCAGTTGACGCACCGGGCAACGAAGGCGGTCTCGGGCGAAAAGCGCTTCGTGCGCAAGGACGGCAGCGTGATGTGGGCGCGCCGGACCATGTCCGCGGCCTGCGACGAGGCGGGCAACCCGCAGTACGTGATCAGCGTCATCGAGGACATCACCGAGCGCAAGGCCGCCGAGGAGGCCCTGCGCGTGAGCGAAGAGACGTTCCGCGCGACCTTCGACCAGGCAAGCGTCGGCATCATCGTCACGGGTCTCGACCACCGCTTCCTGCAGGTCAACGGGCGCTACTGCGAGATCGTCGGGTACACGCGCGAGGATCTGCTGCGCATGACCGTGTTCGACGTCAATCTCCCGGAGAACGTGCCCGACGCCGCCGACATGCGCGGCAAGCTGATCGAGGGCCGCGTCGAGCCCGTGCTGCGCGAGAAGCAGTTGCGGCGCAAGGACGGCACGCTGGTCTGGGTCAATCTCGCGACCTCGCTCGTTCGCGGCAACCAGGACGAGCCGATGCATTTCGTGTCGGTCATCCAGGACATCACCGAGAGCAAGCAGGCAGAGGAGCGTTATCGCTCGACTTTCGATCGCGCGCCCGTGGGGATCATGCAGACGGCCGTCGAGGACGACCGGATCCTGCGCGCGAACTCGCGGCTGTGCGAGATGCTGGGCTATACGCAGGACGAGCTGGCGCGCATGAGGACGGATGAGTTCATCCATCCCGATCACGTGGGATCCGACCAGGGCAAGTACCGCAGCCAGATGATAGCGGGCGAGATCGACACGTACTCGTCGGAGCGCCTGTACCGGCGCAAGGACGGGTCGGACCTGTGGGTCGACCGGACGGTCTCGCTGGTGCGCGACCCGTCGGGGCGCCCGCTCTACTTTATCCGCATCGTCGAGGACATCAACGAGCGCAAGCTCGCGGCGCGCCGGCAGGCGATGGAGCACTCGGTGACCCGCGTGCTGGCCGAATCCGCGTCGATCGACGAGGCGCGGCCGCTCCTGCTGCGCATCATGTGCGAGACCCTGGGATGGGCCTGCGGCGCGTACTGGCAGTGGGACCGGGGGGCCGAGTTGTTGCGCTCGGTGGAGATATGGCACGCGGAGGGGGAGGAGATCGCCCGGTTCGCGAACGTCACCCGCGACATGACCAACGAAGCGCCGGCGTGGCAGGGCGGCTCCCCGTCCGGGAATGCTACCGGGGGCGTCGTGCGGCGCGTCTGGCAGACCGGGGCGCCGGTATGGTTCCCGGATGTTGCCACCCAGCCCGATTTCCGCCGCGGCCATGCCGCCGCGAAGGCGGGCCTGCACTGCGCTTTCGGGTTTCCGATCCTTGCCGCGGGGCAGCCCCTGGGCATGATGGAATTCTTCGGGAGCGACATCAAGGAGCCCGACGAGGTGCTGCTGCAGATCGTGCGGGCGATTGGCAGCCAGATCGGGCAGTTCATACAGCGCAAGGAAGCCGAGCAGGCGCTGCGGGTGAGCGAGGAACGCTACCGCGCGCAATTCGAGGAGAGCCCGCTGCCGATGTGGGTGTGGGACGACCAGACGCTTGCCATACTGTCGGTGAACCAGGCCGCCATCGAGCACTACGCCTATACCCGCGAGGAATTCCTGGGGATGAGCGTGCGCGACGTCTGGGTTCCGGACGATGGCGCGCGCTACGAGGAAAACATCCGCAACCGGGCGCTGGAGCCCACGCTGAACCTGCGGCGACGGCACCGCGTCAAGGACGGGCGCGTCATCGACGTCGAGGTCACCGCGCGGCGCTTCCTGCGCGGCGGGCGCGCCGCGTGGCTCACGCTGGTGAACGACATCAGCGTGCGGCTGCGCGCGGAGCAGGCGCTGCAGGAGAGCGAGGAGCAGTTCCGCCAGCTCGCGAACAACATACCGCAGGTCTTCTGGATCACCGACGTGCGGCAGCGGGACACGCTGTACATGAGCCCCGCCGCCGAGACGCTGCTCGGCTACCCGGTGCAGGCGATCCTGGACCGCCCGCGCCTGCTGGTGAGGATGGTGCATCCGGAAGACCGCTCACGCGTCTACGCGGCGCGCCAGGTCGCCACCGCGGGGGGCTACGACGAGACCTATCGCGTCATACGCCCGGATGGCACGATCCGGTGGGTGCACGACCGCGCGTTCCCGGTGCCCGATGCCGCGGGCGCCGTCTACCGTATCGCCGGCATCGCGGAGGACATCACCGAGCGCAAGCTCGCCGAGGAGCGCCTCATGCACCTCGCGCACTACGACGTGCTGACGAGCCTGCCCAACCGCGTGCTCTTCTATGACCGCCTGCGGCAGGTGCTCGTGCAGGCGAAGCGCAACCAGTGGAGCGTCGGCGTCATGCTGATCGACGTCGACCGCTTCAAGAACGTGAATGACACGCTGGGCCACGCGGTGGGAGACCAGCTGCTGCAGCAGGTAGCGGAGCGGCTGCGGCGCTCCGTGCGGGCGGGAGATACTGTCGGGCGCCTGGGCGGCGACGAGTTCGCGGTCGTGCTGTCCAACCTGGCGACCTCGCAGGACGGCAACCTGGTCGCGCAGAAGGTCATGGCGAGCTTCAGGGACCCGTTCCGACTGGAAGGCGGGTCCGAGATCTACGTCACGGGCAGCATAGGCATCACGCTCTTCCCCGACGACAGTACCGACCAGGATACGCTGATCAAGAATGCCGACGCGGCGATGTACCGGGCGAAGGATGCCGGCCGCAATGCCTACCGGTTCTACACGCCGGAGATGAATGCGCGGGCGCACGATCTGCTCTCGATGGAGAGCAGCCTGCGGCGGGCGCTCGACCGCCGGGAGTTCCTGGTGTACTACCAGCCGAAGGTCAGCGTTGCTACGGGCGCCATCGTCGGCGTCGAGGCGCTCTTGCGGTGGCAGCACCCGGAGCGCGGGCTCGTGTCGCCCGGCGAGTTCATGCCGGTTCTCGAGGAAACGGGCCTCATCGTGCCGGTCGGCGAGTGGGTGATCGAGGCCGTTTGCGAGCAGATCGGGAAATGGCGCGGCGCGGGCGTGGACCCGAAGTCGGTTGCGATCAACCTGTCGGCACGGCAGTTCGGGGACAAGGACCTCGGCGTCACCATACAGCGCATCCTGGAGCAGCGCGGCATCGCTGCCTCCGAGATCGAATTCGAGATTACCGAAAGCTCACTGATGGCGAACACCGAGGAATCCACGCGCGCGCTGGAGTTCCTCGCGAATCTCGGCGTCGGGCTCTCGATCGACGATTTCGGCACCGGCTATTCGAGCCTCGGCTATCTCAAGCGCTTTCCTCTCGACGCGTTGAAGATTGACCGCTCGTTCGTGCGCGACATCACGACCAGCACCGACGATGCCACGATCACGCGGGCGGTGATATCGATGGCGCACAGCCTGGGCCTCAAGGTCATCGCGGAAGGGGTGGAAACGTACGAGCAGATCATGTTCCTCGCCGAGCACGGATGCGACGAATTCCAGGGCTATTTCTTCTCGCGCCCCTTGCCGGCCGAGGAATGCGGCCTGTGGTTGAGGGAAGGGCGGGTCCTCGCACGGCCCGCTCATGCGGACGCCCCGGTCCTCGCGGAGGTGCCCGCGGCGGTGCTGGTGGACGACGACGGGCGTTAGGTTAGCTAAGGCGTGGGAATTGGGCCCGGTTTGCGGCTCTATTCCGGGTTTTGACGGGCCGGGGCATCGGCGAATATCGGACCAGCCGGTACCACGGCTATCGGTCTAAACTCATTGATAATATTATGGAATAAAAGAGGGTAGCACCCTTCCTGCCGGGAGCCTGATGCTCCCACGAAGTGGCGTGCGCCCCGCATGGGGGAGCTCATGGAAGTGTCACGGAACGGCCCGCGAATTCTCGGCATGCCGCCCGGCGTGCTCGCGACCTACGGCGCGGGGCTCGCCATGGCCTTGGTGACGATTGCCGCCGTATGGCTGGCGACGCACGCGATGGTGGAGCGGGCCGCGGCCCGGGAACTCCAGGACACGCGCCTCGAGCTGGAAAACTACGCAAAGACGCTGGCGGGCCACATCGAGCGCACGATAGGCACGGTGGATCGCTCGCTCCTTGCGATCAAGCGCGACGTCGAGCGGGGCAGGGGGGTGTGGCCGGACGCCGAGCTCGCGACCGAGCATCGCGCCCACGGCGATTTCGTATCCGTGCTGACGGTAGCGGACGCGCGCGGAGACGTGATCTCCAGCAGCATTTCCTCGAAAGGCGTGAACCTCGCCGGACGGCAGCATTTCATTGCACTCAGGGAGACCGGGGACGCCGGGGTGGTGCTCGGTTTGCCGGTACGGGGCCAGGCGAGCGGTCTTATGACCATGCACGCCGCCCGGCGCCTGAATGCCCGCGATGGATCGTTCAAGGGCATCGTGAGCGCGGGCCTCAATCTCGACTACTTCGCCCGGTTTTACCGCGGGATAGACCTCGGCAGCGGCGGCGCGATCGAGATCATCGGGCTCGACGGGTTGCCGCGCATCGGGGAAGGGGCCCGCGGCGCCCCATCCGGGCGGGCTGCGTGGTACGCGACGCTCATCGACCGCGTCCGGCGCGGCGAAACGCGCGGCACGGATACCGGTGTGGCAGGTCCGGACGGTCCGCTTCTCCGGAGCCATTACGCGCTCGACAGCTACCCGCTGGTGGTGACGGTGGCGAAATCCGAGGCGGAGGCGCTCCGGGGCATCGTTCAATACCGGAAGCACGCCTATGCCTACGCCGGGGGGGTCACGCTGCTGATCCTGGCGTTGATGGCTTCGGCCCATTTTCTGCTGCGCCGGCAAGGGGGAATGCAGGCCGCGCTGTCGGGAAGCGAAGCGCGGTTCCGGGCGCTGACGGAGCTGACCAGCGATTGGTACTGGGAAACCGACGCGGAAAACCGCTTCACCCTGATGTCGGCGGGGATCGCGCACTGGCGCATGCGCGTACCGGCCGACTACCTCGGCAAGCGGCGCTGGGAGCTCGCCTTTCTGTCGCCGCTCGAGGGCGGCTGGGAGCGGCACCAGGAGACGGTGCAGGCGCGCCAGCCGTTCCGCGACTTCGTGGTGCGCCACACCGACTTCGACGGCAATGTCGGCTATGCGAGCGTGAGCGGCGAGCCGCTCGCCGATGCGCACGGACGCCATCTCGGCTATCGCGGCGTCGGGCGGGACGTCACGGCCGAGATCCGGCTGCAGCAGCGCCTGAAGCTGCAGCACCGGGTGAGCGCGATACTGGCGAACGCCCGCTCGGCGCAGGCGGCGGTGACGGAAGTACTGCGCGCCGCGTGCGAAACATTCGACTGGCAGTGGGGAGCGCGGCGCCTCACGGACGGGGCGACGGTCTCGTGCGGGGAAACGTGGTGCGTGCCGGAACTCGAGCGCAGCGCGTTCGCGCGGCAGACGCGCGAGACGGTCTACCCGAGGCTGTCGGGGGGCATCATGGAGCGCGCGCTCCGCTCGGGCGAGCCGCAATGGGTGCCCGCCGAAGGCGGGGGCATGCCCCGGCGCATGTCCATTGCAACCGCGGCGGGATTGCGCATGTTGATCACGGTGCCCGTCTCGTGCGGAGGCCATGCCATAGGCGCCCTGGAGTTCTCGTCGAGCCGCCTGGAGCGCCCCGATGCGCTCCTCTCCGGCACCCTGCGCGTGCTGGGCGAGATGGTGGGACAGTTTCTCCAGCGCCAGTCGGAGATGGAGCAGCGGCAGCACGTCGAGGCGGTGCTCTCCGAGAGCGAGCTGCGCTACCAGGCTACCTTCGATCTCGCCGGCGTCGGCATCGTCCATACCTCGTTCGAGGGCACCTATCTCCGGGTCAACCGCAAGTTCTGCGAGATGCTCGGTTACCCGGCCGAGGAACTCATCGGCAGGAACGGCTCGGAGTTTTCCCATCCCGATGACGCGTTGATCGGCGTGGGGAACAGGGAGCGCGTGCTGACGGGCGAGCTCGACACGTTTTCGCAGGAGCGGCGCTACATACGCAAGGATGGCCGGACCATCTGGACCAACCGCACGGTGTCGCTGGCGCGCGACGCGTCGGGCAAGCCGCTCTACTTCATCCGCGTGATCGAGGACGTGACCGCCCGCAAGGAGGCTGAAGAGCGCGACCGCGCCACCTTCGACAACGCGCCGGTCGGGATCATGCATACCGCGCTCGACGGCTACGGCGTCCTGCGCGCGAACCGCAAGCTGTGCGAAATGCTGGGCTACACGCAGGAGGAGCTGCTCAGCATGACCAGCACGGAATTCGTCCACCCCGACTATCGCTACAAGGACCATTCACGCTACGCGCAGCAGCTCATCTCCGGCGAGATCCAGTCCTACGCCTCCGAGCGGAAATTCGTCCGCAAGGACGGCTCGTCGCTATGGGTCAACCGCACCGTCTCGCTGGTGCGCGACGCCTCGGGGGAGCCTCTTTACTTCATCCGCGTGCTCGAGGACATCAGCGAGCGCAGGAGAGCGGAAGAGGAGGTCGAGCACGAGCGCGCGCTGCTGCGCGCGACCTTCGACCAGGCGGGCGTGGGCATGGCGATCAGCGAGATCGCAGCCGACGGCCAGCGCTGGCTGCGCGTGAACCAGAAGCTGTGCGACATCCTCGGCCGCACGCGCGAGGAGCTGCTCGCGATGTCGCCGCTCGAGCTGGCGCCGCCGGGCGAGCGCCGGCACGCCGCCGATTTCAACGAGAAGCTGCTGCGGGACGAGGTCGCGACCTATGCGCGGGAGAAGCAGTACGTGCGCAAGGACGGGCAGGTGATCTGGGCGAGCGTCTCTCTTGCCGCCGTGCGCGGCCCCGACGGAAGGGCGAGCCGCGTCGTATCCGTCGTGCAGGATGTCACCGAGCAGATGCGCTCGCAGCGCGCCCTCATCGAGAGCGAGGTGCAGTTCAACCAGCTCGCCGGCAACATCCCGCAGGTCTTCTGGATCACGGATGCCGCGCACCGTCGGGTGATCTACGTGAGCGCGGCGTGCGAGTCCGTGCTGGGCCATACGCCCGCGGAGCTGAAGGCGGCTCCCCGCCAGCTCGTGGGCGCCGTGCACCCCGCCGACCGCAGGCGGGTGTACGAGGCCCGCAAGAGCGCGGCGACGGGTCGCTACGACGAGATCTACCGCATCATCCGTCCGGATGGCACGACGCGCTGGCTGCACGACCGCGCCTTCCCGGTGCGCGACGCGGAAGGGCGTCCCTACCGCATCGCCGGGATCGCGGAGGACATCACCGAGCGCCGCCGCGCGGAAGATGCGCTGCGCGAGAGCGAGGAGCGCTACCGCCAGGCCGCGGAGGCGCTTGCCAACGAGCGCAACCTGCTGCGCTCGGTCATAGACGCGATACCCGACGACATCTACGTGAAGGACCGCGAGCTGCGCTACGTGCTCCTGAACGCCAGGGGCCTCGAGATCCGCGGCATACGCGGCGGCCGGGAGATCAAGGGCCGCTCGGCGGCCGACTTCTACCCGCCCACGGTCTCCGCCGGCTTCGATGCGGAGGACCGAGCCGTCCTGGCGGGCGGGGCCCCGGTCGTGAACCGGGAGCTGGAGGTGGTGCACGTCAACGGCAGGCGGGAAACGCAGCTCGCCACCAAGGTCCCGTTGCGCGACCTGGAAGGCAACATCGTCGGGGCAATAGGCATCAGCCGCGACATCACACAGCTGAAGGAGCGCACCGAGGAGATCAGCCGCCTCAATGCCGAGCTGGAGCAGCGGGTGCGGGAGCGCACCGCCCAGCTGGAGCTTTCGAACCGGGAGCTGGAGAGCTTCGCCTTCTCGGTATCCCACGACCTGCGCGCGCCGCTCCGCACCATAGAGGGGTTCAGCCGGATCCTCTACAACGAGTACGCCGGCGGGATCGACCAGGAGGGCAGGGACTGCCTGCGGCGGGTGCAAGCGGCCAGCCAGCGCATGGCGCGCCTGATCGACGCGCTCCTGTCCCTTTCGCGCATCACCCGGAGCAGGATACGCCTGCGGCCGGTCGACCTCTCCTCGCTCGCGCGCGAGATCGGAGACGAGCTCCTGCAGGAAGACGCCCTGCGGCGCGTGCAGTTCAGCGTCGCGCCGGGCATGACTGCGCGGGCCGATGCGAGCCTGCTGCGGGCGGTGTTCGACAACCTCCTGCGCAACGCGTGGAAGTTCACCGCGCAGGCCGAGCTCGCGTCGATCGAGGTCGGCAGCGTGCTGCGCGAGGGCCGGTGCGCTTATTTCGTCCGGGACAACGGCGTCGGGTTCGACATGAGCTACGCCGGTAACCTGTTCGGGGCATTTCAGCGGCTGCACACCGAGGCGGAATTCCCGGGCACCGGCATAGGCCTCGCCACGGTCCAGCGCATCATCCGGCGGCACGGCGGAGAGGTCTGGGCCGAGGCGGAGCCCGGCAAGGGAGCGGTTTTCTATTTCACGCTGGGCGAGGTCGGTCCGGCCGCGAAGGAACCCGCGGTCCGCGCGTCCGCCGGGCGCGAAGCCGCGACGGGCTGAGTTCTACTCCATGAGGATGGCGGCGACCACCCCGCGGCCTTCCGCCGCCAGTATGTTGTAGGTGCGGCACGCGGCCTTGCTGTCCATGATCTCGACGCCGGCACCGCTCGCCGCCAGCGCGCGCGCGAGTTCGGGCAGCGGAAACCGCTGGGCCCGGCCGGTCCCGAAGATAACGACCTCCGCCTTGAGCTCCGCGATGAACCGGAAATCCGCAGCCGAGAGGTCCTCGAATTTCCGCACCGGCCAATCGCTGACCGACGCCGGGGTGACCAGCACGCTCTTCTCGTAGCGCACGTTGTTCACCGCGACGTAGCCCGCGCCATAGCCGGTAAAGAGCTGCTGGCCCTGGTTCTGAGCGAGGTGGAGTTTCATAGAAAGCAGTT
>Ga0111538_10000394_pt1 | contig 57289 bp, 84 predicted proteins | sample SoiMethybrSBSTD1_FD_79669 | JGI IMG/M metagenome (GOLD analysis project Ga0111538, IMG submission 79669) | Bulk soil microbial communities from a Populus tree surrounding site in Tennessee, USA - Soil MetaG P. TD hybrid SBSTD1 (version 2)... | ecosystem: Environmental > Terrestrial > Soil >... | reverse complement strand
CGGCGATAACGGACATTGGATCGGATCGCGCTACCCTTTTGATTGACACGCTCGCAGCGGTTGCTAACAATCTCACCATCCCTGCAAACGTCACTCTGTTTCTTACTAACACTGGAGGCATCCAGCCCGCCAGCACAAAGACAGTTACAATCAAGGGGCCGCTCATTGCTCCACCTGTACAGATTTTCTACGGTCCGGGGACAGTCTCCTTGGCCGAGAATGTGTTCGTCAGTGAATTGCAGGCCGCGTGGTTTGCGTGCTCTGGAGCTAAACTCTCGACCGGGATCTCATCTACTTTCACCACCACATCCGGCTCGACCGCGGCAGGCGCAACTTCCGTCACGCCCTTTAATCAGACGTTCACGGCAGCAGCGGCCACCGACATTATTACGGCTACCGCACATCCGTTTGTAGATGGCTCGATTGTGCGCGTGTCGAACTCAGGCGGCGCGCTGCCTGCCCCACTCGCAGCGGGAACTGATTACTACGTTAGAGACAAGACCGCTAACACGTTCAAGCTCGCAGCCACGTCGGGCGGCGCAGCCATTAACCTGACAACGGATGGTACAGGTACGCAGACGGTCTTCTCCGCCACCTTTGCCAATGGAGACGTGATCAAGATTACGGGTGCGGGAGTAAGCGGCGCGGTCTATCGTGGGGTAATTACCGCAGGAGGCGGGACAACAATCTGGACAATCTACCCGAAGACGATCACCACTGTGTCTAGTGGCTCCCCGATTCATCACGGTGATAACAACGTCACTACCAAGACAAGCGGGAGCGTGTCGGCAGCAGCCACGGCCATTCCGGTGACTGATGCTTCAACATTCAGCGCAAGTCAGGGCGTTTACATAGCCGGCGCCGGCGCAGCCTCCGGGTCGGGGTTTCTTCCGTTCATTGGCACCATTAGCTCGGTGGTTGGAAACACAATCAATCTCACCTCGGGTATAACTACTGGAGTCACAGCGAATGCCCTAGTAATGCACGACGACACGCTAGCAATCAGGGCGGCTATTGCGGCAGCGGCTACGGTCAAGACCATCAAGGTTAAGTTTCATCGCGGTGTATTCATGGTCAACGCGGCACCGACCGGAGCGCAGGACTGCCGCATCCAACTCCCTGCAATTGCTAACGTGAACGATTTGTTGTCTCTGGTAATCGAGGGTGAGCCAGTAACCCTGCCGACCTGTCCAGCGTTTCTCGCCAACTTCGAGGTAACTACTCAGGGCACGATTATCCAATCCGATGGTGCAGGGGGTTGCATCTTTGGTGGGGACAGCGCGGGTTCGTTTACCTCCATTGATGCACGGTTCAAAGACCTCACCATTCGCACCTACGATAACCCGAAGATCATTGGTATCAATGGCCGAGCATTCATCTTCATGTCTATCGACTATTGCATGTTCGATACGGCCTCACAGCCAAGCGCCCTGACACAACCAACCGACACCACAAACCGCGCTGTTTATACCCCGATGACTGCCAATGGAGGCCGGGTCACTATTCGTAATACGTGGGCGATCGGAGGATGGTACGCAGGCTTTAACCTTTCGGAGCACGCGATCATAGAAGGGGACGTGGTGTCGTTTGCTAATTATTATGGCGTTCTACTGGATTCAGCTATTCACCCGGTCTTCCTGAACAGATTACAGGTCAGCGAATGTACGCGAAGCGTTGGCGTCTTGTCGGCGTTACGTTATAGCGGGACATTGGTTCTTGAGCGTAGATGGTCTACGGCCTCAATCCCCGCATGGCTGAATACTGAGTGGGACATTTACGATCCGAGTAACTATGGTTCCGGGCAAATTGCCTATCACATCAACGAAGGCTTTACGAACAGCCTTGCTAAACCGTTCCTTGTTAACGGGGCAATCGAACTGATGTACTACCCGTTATCAACAGGCAACCCGAACAACTTTGGTATTCCTTTCTCTGATAACTTTGACGACAACCTGACTGAAACGTCATGGTGGACGATTGGTTCGCAGGCAGGCGTAACCGGAGTAGCACGCGGAACCGTACTGGAGCAAAACAACAGAGTAGAAATTGCCCCGCAAGCCAGCGTAACAGGAGTTAGATACCGGGGATACGTTACCAAGGACACTTTCAATCTATTCAACCGGACCGTCAAAGTTAAGGTTCCGCAGATTACCACTAACGGGGCCGTCACCTCGCTTGTCATCCAGTTGAACGCGACAAACAGGTATGCAATCCTCGCTTTCAGCACCACGATTATGTTTCAGGTGATCCATCAGGGAGCAGCCACCACTATCGGCACTACGACCTATAATGCTACTAATCATTTATGGTGGCGGATAGTTCACGCAGGCGATCAGGTGATCACCGCAGATGTATCCGCTGATGGTTCCTCGTGGACTAATCTGGGCACCGACACAGGGTTTCGCATGTACTTCAATCGAATGCGAGTCAGTCTGGAAGCGGGCACCGAATCAAGCATCGCCACGCCGGGAACGGCATTCTTTGACGATTTCTCGATCACGTAAGGTTCTATTTAACGTAAGGGCGGTTCGGGATTGTATGGCCGAGGATCGGTATCTTCCATACAAGAGCAGTCTTCGACAACGGTTCTCATTTGATCTTCTCGGTGCGGTCGTCTTGATTTAGTCTGGAAATGGAACGGGAAAGTGAGCAGTAAAAACAAGAGGGCAAATCTAAACACAGTGAGAATCCTTTCAGGTTCAAAGAGGAAGAGTTGAAGCCCCTGCATTATAAGCCTCTCTCGTCCGGGAATCCAGCCGCAAAATAAACCCTCAGTTTCGGCCATACTCGCCGCGTAGGTATTTTCATGGCCGATTGCCTTATTACCGGAACAATTCGAGACGTTCACGGTGCCCCGCTTGCTGGCATTAGTATCTTTGTCGAGAAAGTTCAGCTATCCGGCACGGTCATTGAATACCACTCCAGCCGAGTTGACGTATCAGACGCTCTCGGTATTGTAAGTTTCATCCTGCCTCGTTCTTCCCGCGCTTGGATCTCCGGTCGCTTCTTTATTGGTTCAACCAGTTTCTCAGTTAAGGGTGGAGTTGCGGTTGACGTTCCTAATACTGCCACCGCGAATCTGGAAAGCCTCGGCGCTGCGGTCACTGGTCCTACAAACGGTCTGACATTAGAAGTCGATGGGATTCCTCTCCCCGGTCTTTACAACACCCTCCAGACAGAATCCGACACAATGGAAATCTCTACGCCTTCGACGGGCGTAGCATTACTCATTCCTTTAGGTGGCGGGGGAGGAGTTAGTCAATCCGCTCTCAACGTCGTCTCTAACGGTCTGTCTGCTGAGATCGCTAATCGGTTGTCTGCGGACGCTTTACTTAGCGGGCGAGTGAACAGCGTTGGAGCTTTTGGGGCGAGTGTTACGTCTCAGGAATTCAGTGTTGTTACTGTCAACATTGGCGTAGTCAGCACTGCACTCTCGATAGAAACTGCCGCACGGATCGCTAAAGACGATCTAATCTCAAATGCAGTCAGCGTGGTCTCTCAGGCGCTCTCGGCGGAAACCTCGAGCCGTGTAGCCGGGGATGCTTCGTTAGCGAATGCAATCAGTGTTGTATCGCAGGCGGTGTCTGCGGAAACGTCCGCACGCATCGCGGCCGACAACACTTTAAGCAATGCAATCAGTGTCGTCTCGACTGCTTTAAGTAATGAAATCTCCGTCAGGTCGGCGGCGAATGTCTCACTCGCACAGGGGATCTCGGTTGTTTCACAAGCATTGTCGGCAGAGACTTCTGCTCGTACCGCTGCTGTGAATACAGTTTCCGCTGCGGTAGTCTCCGTCAACGATCGCGTTTCGGGAATCTCTGCCAACGTCTCTACTATTTCAGCGAATGTCACCTCGATCGCTGGACGACTCGATACTGTTTCTAATCTCGTTTCAACCGTTGCCAGTGCTCTCTCGGCAAGAATCAACACAGTCTCCAATGCCGTATCTGCTTTGAGCGTCGGAGCACTTAAAGGGGTATCGGCTCCTACACCGTTGGATCAGCAAGTGCTGTTATGGGATTCCGTTAAAGCACAGTGGATTCCTCAGTCTGTCGCTGCTGGAGGAGTAGGAAGCGTAACGAGTAATGAACTGTCAGCGGCGGCATTAGGACTCTCAACAAGAATCGACACGCAGAGTCAGGGGATCTCAGTTTTAAGTCAACAGGTGAGTGCGCTATCGCAATCGCTTTCCTCGCAAGCGGCGGGACTAAGCGTACGGATCGACACCGTCTCGAATGCTGCCTCAATCAACTCGGCCGCAATACTATCGGTCAACAATCGTGTATCAGGAATCTCTGCCGCAGTTAGTTCTTTATCAGCGGATCTAACGAGCACGCAGAATCGCGTCTCTGCAAATTCCGCTCTTGTCTCTACGATCGCCAGTGCGCTGTCTGCCCGGATCGACACTGTTTCACAAGCACTGTCTGCTCTCGTACTGGACTCAGTAAAGAACGTGTCCGTGCCGTCTCCATCAGATCAACAGGTGCTTACCTGGAATTCGGCACAGGCTCAATGGGTAGCCGTATCTGTAGCCGCAGGGTCGGGGAGCGTGACTTCAAATGAGTTATCGGCAGCCGCTCAGGGGCTGTCAACGAGGATTGATACTGCGTCGAACGCGGCCTCAGTAGCTGACGCTCATGCCAATACAGTCTCCGCTGCGGTAGTGGTGGTTAGTAATTTAGTCTCCACCGTAGCCTCTGCCCTATCCGTAAGGATCGACACGTTAAGCAATGCGGGAAGCGTTCATTCGGTTGCGATCGATGCAGTAAGCGCGGCGGTCGTCTCCGTTAATAATCGGATTTCAGGTGTGTCAGCGGCTGTCAGTTCTTTGTCGGCTGACGTGACCTCAGTGAAGGATCGCGTCTCGGCAATCTCCGCGAATGTCTCGAGTATTTCTGCGAACGTAACGTCCGTCGCGGGAAGGCTGGATACTGTCTCCGCTCTGGTTTCGACTGTAGCCAGCGCTCTATCGACGCGGGTCGATACCGTATCAAACGCGGTCTCAGTTCTATCTGCCGCGCTCTCCACTCAGATGAGCGCAATGTCACAAGCGCAATCCGCTCTCTCGGCTTATGTAAATAAAGGTATCGGCTCGGAGTTTGACGGAGGCTTGGCAAGTACCGCGTCGGTAATCATTAACTGGGCCAACGGCGGCGCACAGAAGTTTGACCTCTCCGGTGTTCCGAGTTTCTCAGCTACCGGACTCTCGGCAGGGCGTAGATACCTCATTAGATTATCGCTTGGGACTTCAGCCGCTCACTCTGCTAACTGGTCGTCCGTGTTTGTCTGGGATGGGGGTACGCCTCCGGTCTTAGGCGGGTCAAGTGCGATTGAGATCATCCCTCTCTATTCTGACGGCACAAATTTATACGGCGGCAGCGATCCTACCGCAGTAAGCGTTACATCTGCGGAACTCTCCGCAGTCTCGGCGGCCGCGAATCGAGGATTGAGATCCCTGAACGATGTTTCCGGCGCTGTGGTTGATGGTCAAGTACCGATGTGGAACTCAGCCGATGCTAAGTTCCATTTCTCCACTGTGGCCGCAGGAACGGGATCGGTTACAAGCACGGAGCTATCCGCAGTCAGCGCAGCGGCGCTATCAGCCCTCTCTAATACCGCCAGCGCCCTCTCGGTACGCATTGATACGGTTTCTCAAGCGCACTCAGCTCTGTCTCAGGCACATTCAGCCCTATCAGCCTACGTTAAGAAAGCGGTGGACTCCGAGTTTAATGGTGGGTTGGTTTCTACGGCCTCCGTAACGATTGATTGGGCGAATGGTGGGGCGCAGAAGTTCGATGTCTCTGGAGTCCCCTCCTTCGCTAATCCTTCAAACATGAGTGCGGGCCGAAGGTACATCCTGAGATTATCCGAAGGTACTTCAGCGGCGCACTCAGCTAATTGGGCTTCGGCTTTTGTGTGGCCCGGAGGCACACCACCAAGTCTCGGCGGATCTTCTGCCGTTGATCTCTTGGCGTTCTACTGTGACGGCACAAATCTATTAGGAAGCTATGGAGCCACGGGTGGAGCCGGATCAGTTACATCTACCGAGCTCTCAGCGGTTAGCGCAGCAGCGGCAGCGTCGTTATCTACAACCGCCAGTGCTTTGTCGGCAAGGATCGACACGAACAGCCAAATGCTGTCCGTTCTAAGTCAGCAAGTCTCCGTCCTTAGCCAACAAATCAGTGTGGTTTCGGCAGCGCAAGCAGCTACGAGTGCGGCGGTGAATGCTATCTCTGCCGGACTCGGCGGCGTGCAGATGAAGGTGGTTGGTGGCGCGCAGTTTGTGTCTGCTGTTGCGCTAACAAAGATCAGCGGCCTTAGTGCCTCAGTAGCGGCGGCGGGCGTATATCAGTTAGAAGGCTTCTTAATCGCGCAAGGCTCAACTATGAGCGTGTACGGATTAGGCATGAGCACTTCGGCGGCCACGTTTACTAATGGAGCGGGATTCTGGAGGGGTAACAACATCGTCGGCATGGGGACATACAGCAACCAGCTCTCGACGGGAATTGGCCCCGAAATGGTTGGGTACTGGAATGAGGCGAGTTTCGGATCTGTCACCTACTCCGTTGCTGTATCAACCCCGGCGGGAGCGAACTTTATGATCCAACTAAAAGGCGTCGTAGCGTTGAGCACGGCAGGGGGATCGATTCAATTAAAGGCGAAGGCGGGGGGGTCGGGAGTGATCACGATCAAAGCAGGTTCTTACTTGAAAGCATTCAAGATTGCTTAGGGAGGATGAGATGCCAGCAAAGAAACAACCAAAGACAGTTGCGGAGCAAATCGCAGAATTGAAAGAACAGATCAGAGCAGCAAAAGAGAAGATCGCGGAGTTGAAACGTGGCGGTGCCTAAACAGTTAGACGCGAGCGCAAAGCAGGAAACCTCGTACTGTATCCCTCTCACGCTCAGAGATGAGCAGATCAGGATCAACACCGCTCAGGTTAAGGGACGTATTCAGCCTCACGATAAGCGAAGCGATCCGGTAGCGATAGTCGGCTTTGGGCCAAGCCTGAAACAAACATGGAAGCAAATAAAGAAATTCAAGTATGTGATCACCTGTTCAGGCGCTCACAAGTTCCTACTCGACAAAGGTGTAGTTCCTTTCGCTCATTGTGAAGTTGATCCCAGAGCACACAAGATAGAACTATTAGGCGATCCCCATCCAGACGTAATTTACTATCCAGCGTCAACCTGTCATCCGAAATACATTCAACACTTAAAGAGTCATAACGCCCAGATTCAACTCTGGCACGTCTTTGCACAAGACAACGAATCCGAACAAGTCTTGCCTCGAGGCGAGTGGGCTATCACCGGAGGGTGCGACATTGGAATGCGGGCGATGACGATTGCTCGCTTCATTGGTTTTACCGATCTTCACATCTTCGGGATGGATGGATGCTTTAGCGAGGATCAATCCCACGCCGCTGATCATCCTAATCGACCTCCCGGCTACGCAGAGACTGAATACGAAGGGAAGAAGTACAAGACCACTCCTGCCCTACTGGAAGCCGCCCGACAGGTCTTTCACGAACTCAACCAGATGCCGGATGTGACTGCTAAGTTCTACGGTCAAGGTCTGATTCAGGAGATGGCTAAGAGATATGAAAGGAAACCATCTCAAACCAATCTAATAGCCTTTGCCAAACCTGAATTGATCAGCGAAGAACTCCGAGAATTGAATGCCCAACTCCATAGAGAGAATGCGGCCTATGGAATGAACGGAGGGCGGCATGCGGACGCGGTAAAGCTCTTATTCGCAAGTCTCAAACCTGAGAACGGATTACCCTGCACGATCCTTGACTATGGTTGTGGAAAGGGAGGATTAAGAAAGGCTCTTGGCTTTCCAATCTATGAATACGATCCGGCGATACCAGGGAAGGACGAACCTCCCGTCCCCGCCGATCTAGTTACTTGCTTCGATGTCTTAGAGCACGTTGAGCCGGACAAATTGAAGTTTGTTCTGGATGATCTGAAACGAGTAACGAAACAAGTAGGTTATTTCATAGTCCACATTGGCGCAGCGGTTAAGACCTATGCCGATGGTAGAAATACTCACCTGATCCAACAGGATGTGAACTGGTGGAACAAGCAATTAGGCAAGCACTTTTTGGTTGAGAAGATTAAGGATCTAAAGCATGAGATTCATTGCTTTGTCCGCCCCATACCTAAACCCGCAAGTCTTCCCATCACCGAAGTCAGAGTTAACGGTACAAAGGCCAAGTTCTATACACCAAATGATGTCACAAAGTGGCGGGCTGAGACTCTATTAAAGAAGGAACCCATCACTATCGAATGGATTGGAGGAATGAAACCCGATGAAGTCTTGTTTGATGTCGGGGCGAATGTTGGGGGCTATTCAGTCTGGGCGGGGATTAAAGGAGTCAAGGTTTATTCCTTTGAACCCGAGGCTCAGAACTATGCCCTGTTGACGCAGAATCTCGCTCTAAACGGTATTCAGGTGAATGCCTACCCTCTAGCCCTCACGGATAAATCTCACGTAGGAAGCCTTTATTTGAGCGATCCGGTAGCAGGGGGATCGTGCCACTCGTTTGATGATGCTGTCGGGTTCGATCTCAAACCGAGAACTGGCCGCACTCAAGGTTGCGTGGGAATGACGCTCGATGAATTAGTTGAATCCGGCCTTCCAAGTCCCGACCACATCAAGATTGACGTTGACGGTTTTGAGTTCAAGGTGATCAAGGGTGCCGAAAAGACTTTAACGAAGGGTGTGAAGTCATTACTTGTCGAGGTTAATACGAATCTCGATGAGCATAAAGAGATGGTCAGGTTTCTATCTGAGTTGGGTTACGGGTTCGATAAAGATCAGGTAGAGAAGTCCACGCGCAAGATTGGCCCCTTTGTCGGAGTAGCAGAACATGTGTTTCGTCCGGTTGCGGTGGTTGAGGGTCTATTAGTCTCAGTGTCGGCCCGGGGAGTGTACGACTCTACACAACGCGAACTTGAGCGGGCCATTGAAAGGGCGGAACTGATTACCGATCCCTTCCCTCATTTCGTAATGGACTTCCCTGTTGAGGTTCAGCCCGCAGAAAAGTATGTCCCGATTGAAAAGGTCAGAAAACTCAAGGGCTATCCAAGTCGCTTTGTGGGCGACTTCGCTCGTCCGTCGTGGAATATCAAACAAGCATTACTAAAGAAGTTTGGTTTAACTGATGAAGGGTTTACAGATGAGTTTCTGCTGATAAAAGACAGTCCTCCTTACAGCATAGGCCCACACACGGACAGCCCTGCTCGAGTTCTTTCCTTGATTGCCTACATCGGTGAAGGACAGGACGGAACAAGTCTCTATAAACCAAAAGACCCTAAGTTCAAGTGTGAGGGCGGGCCGCACCATGACAGAAAGAAGTTCAAGAAGGTAAAGACGATTCCTTACCATAAGAACACGGCCCTTGTCTTTCTGAAAACCGATCACAGCTTCCACGGAGTTGAGCCGATTAAATCTGATCGGCACGTTCTCCTGTACGACATAAGACGCGATGGTTGATCTAAACCGCATGGGAATGAGTAATACCGGAGGAGTAGTAGGACGCTACTCCGTTGGTGGGCTGGCCGACTTTGTTGTTGACACGATGACAGAGGCCGGATCAGGGGAGAGTGACTTCAACGCTCATGTTGGCGAGACGGGTGCGACGTGGACAGATCACCCTCATGCTAACTATCCCGGCCCTCTGGTTATCAATGCTGATCTAGATCGAGTTTACGGCACAGGGACGAGTGCTTCTTATGCCAGCGGCATCCCTCCGAGTGCTGACTATTACGTCGAAGCGGATTTCCATTTACTGTCTGCTATTGCCGTGAACCTCGGAGTAGCTGCCCGCATGGATACGACCGCTGACACTATGTACTACTGCCGCCTTAACGGTGGGACGACATGGGAGTTGCGTAAGTGGGTTGCTGCCGCTCACGGGCTACTCGGGACAAGCACTAACAACGTCCCCACGGTGGGCACACCGAAGCGCGGCAGGATAGTTGTCGCAGGCGATCAGATTAGTTTCTACGTTGAAGGGGCATTGGAGATTGGGCCAATCACCGATACAGAAATCACAGCAGCGGGGCGAGCGGGAATACGTTCAGCGGGCGCGTCGTCCGCGACTACTGGGGTTCATCTGGACAATTTCAACGCACGATGATCGTTTACACCGCAAACCTACAACACGGCGAAGGTACGGATGCAGCCTTTGATTTCCAGCGGCAGATCACGGCCATAGCCGACGCGGATCTTATGGCTATTCAGGAGCGCACGACGAGCGAAACCGGATGGAATACGCCCATGACGAATGCGGGTTTTGATGAAGTCAAGTGGAGGGAAAACGATCCGAGTCAAGCTGACGGGCCTGCTATCTGGCGCAAGACCTCTACCGTAACCGTCCATACAACCTATGAAACGGATCTAAGTGAAGGAGCAATCGGGGGGGCGTGGGCGGGCAGTCCCAATGTAGATAAGGCTGCTGTGGGAGCGAAGGTTACGGTTAACGGATCTCAATTCTACTTTGTAAGCACACATCTGGCATGGTCGGCTGCGGCGGACTCCGAAGGGTCAACGTACTCATCTATTCGCGTGGCCCAACTCGTAACACTTCGAGACTGGATAGCGGCGAATATGACCGGAGGGTTGGACATACTGCTGGCAGGGGATCTTAACTTCGGCCCTGACTATCCAAAGAATCCTGTAGGTCTACAGTTTGACGTTCTCGGTCACGCAGGATTCTACGATCTCTGGACGTGGGGAATTAGCAATGGAGTGGCCACAGCTAACTGGGGCGATAGGGATCTTGCCGGAGGGCCGGACATGCCTATCGGAAGTCTTACCTCATTCACCCATGACACAAGAAGGATAGATTTCATTCTTCTGAAAAAAGGTAATGGGGTATTGACACCGACTGCTATTGAAATTCCCGACAACCGGGCTACTTGTTCAGGGGCGTTAACAGGGAGTCCGGCTTTCTGTCCCGACACAAACGGAGCGCAGAGATGGGGAAACTCAGGTGACTTTGGAGTTCGCCCTTCGGATCATAATTTCGTAAAAGCAACGATCACCGTCGCAAGTAAAAGCGCGAAGGTTCACGGAAAGGGGCCAGCAGGATACTCAATTCAATGAAACCACTATCTATCTTCTTAGGATACGACCCGCGCGAACACGAAGCCTACAGGGTGGCTTATAGTTCTATCGATCGTCGTGCGTCTCAGCCCGTACTTATATCGCCCCTGTACCTCCCTCACCTGACTCACATAATGACTCGGCACATTCAACGAACGAAGACCCCAAATCAACAACCTGAATTCTCTTTGTGGTGTCCGATCTCTGAGGCTCCTATGTCAACCGAGTTTGCTAACTCTCGGTTCTGTGTTCCGTTTATTCAAGAGTCTGGATGGGCCTTGTTTGCAGACTGTGACGTTCTGTGTCTGGGGGACATATCAGATCTATTTGCTCTGGCAGACGATCGTTATGCCGTGATGGTGGTGAAGCATAACTACCAACCCGACAGAGCCACGAAGATGGATGGTCAGATTCAAACGCAATACAACCGAAAGCTCTGGTCCTCTGTAGTCCTGTGGAACTGTTCACACATAGCCCATAGAAGACTCACTCGAGAACGATTGAACAACTGGCCGGGGCGGGATCTTCATGCGTTCAAGTGGTTGGAGGATGATGAGATCGGAGACTTACCACCTGAATGGAATCACTTGGTAGGGATTGACCCTATTGTAAAAGCTCCGCAACTTCTGCATTTTACGCTCGGTGGCCCCTGGTTCCCCGACTCACTGGATTGTGGCTACAACTATTTATGGTTAGCAGAACGTGATTCGATGAATGACATGGTGATGGTATAAGAGAAAGGATCTAAATGGATCTACAAGCAGAAATCAACGCCGCCGTACCGGGATCAACTATCCGCATCTCTGACAATGAGACGTGTACTGGAAGTTTTGTTGTCAACAAGTCTCTGAACATCGTTGGAGGGGCAGGAAGTAAGATAATCTCTCCCCAGGTTAGCCCCACTCAGTTTGTAGCCGAGCCTCCGATAATCATTCCTCCCGGCACTGGTCCCGTATCCTTAACCAACCTCGAGATCACCGTTCAAGATACTGTTACTAAAATCTTCGATCTAATTCGCTTTGGCACGGGAGACCTGGATCAGAACACTCTCGCTAAAGCTCCTCAAGGACTGACGATCGACAAGTGCGACATTCACGGATTACCTAATGCAGATAGTCAAAGAGGGATCTCGGCGAACGGTGCAAATTTTAAGATCACCAATTCAAAGGTCAGAGAGATTCACGGTCGGGGGTACGATACCCAGGCTATTTGTTCATGGAACGGCCCCGGCCCATTCACGATCCTCGACTGCTACCTTGAAGGCTCAGGGGAGAATGTAATGTTCGGTGGTTCCCCTCCGACCATCCCCGGTTTGATTCACACCGGAATTGAGTTCAGACGCAACCACTGTTTTAAGCCTCTGGCATGGAAGGGTGTCTGGACAGTTAAGAATCTGTTTGAGTTAAAGAACGCCCGGAATGTAATCGTTGATGGGAATGTATTCGAGAACTGCTGGACAGACGCACAAGCAGGATGGGCGATTCAGTTTACTCCCCGCCCCAGCGATTCAGGCTCAGCGGCATTGATTGAGGATGTTCAGTTTACAAATAATACAATTCGCAATTCGGATCAGGGCGCGAATATCTTAGGAGCTGATCAACCCCCTGCCCCAACTGACACCCGACTGAAACGACTTCGGATTGCGAATAATCTGTTTATAGACATTCGCGGGACTCTATTCACAATCACCAATAAGACTGACGCGGTAACGATTGAGCACAACACCGCTGTCCATGCAGGGAATATAATCAGTGCTGACTACGCTCCGAATACCGGATTCGTCTATCGCTACAATATTGTGAGACATAACGATTACGGAGTGTTTGGAAGTGGGTCAAGCCCTGGTAATGCTTCGTTGAATTTCTATTTTCCCAACTCGGTATTCACTGAGAACGTCATTGCTCAGGAGTTGAATGGCCCCTCAAACTGGAGCCAAATCTACCCTGCCGGAAACAAGTTTCCCGTGACACTCTCTGAGGCTATTGGCGCGGATTACAAACCCACTCCAACTTATGCAGGATACGGATGTGATATAGACGCGCTAAATGCAGCACAGGCGGGAACGGCCCCGATTCCAATTCCCATTCCAGTCCCCCCGATAGTCCCCACGCCCATTCCACCGACAATAGTTCGTAAGGTCGCGTTTCCGACGGGAGAAGCAAAGCAAAATGCAATAGTTGAGTTGCAATGGCGAGACAGGTATCGCTTCAAGAGGCATCTAGTCGGTTCGTGGGCCGAGTTTGAAAAAGTCCCGTAGTGTCTCTCGTTCATCATCTACTACTGGAGAGTGGGCGCGGGTGCGTTCAGCTTCAATGATTCTTACCAGTTCACGGTGCGCGTTTCCGTCTAACGGTATCTTGGTAAAGTTTTGAATGAATTCAACTACGATGTCGTCGGCGGATCGCAACTCTCCGTCGCTTTGCTGGTGAATGCGCTGATCGGCAGTCAGCCGCTTCAGCACTTCAGCTTTGCACTCAACCCAACGGTTATGCTGAATCTCAGAATTGGGCATAGCAGCAGATCGCGCATACGATTCAATCAGCACTTGAACAAGCGTCTCATTGTCGAGCGTCGTAGCTGGCCCACAGGAAGGCGGCAGGTCAGTTGGGTTAGTGGTCATTGGTTGTGCTCCGTCGTTGTTTACGTCTAAGCCAGTAGCGGTGATTGCTTTCCTTGCGGCACTTCTTGCAACGACCATCGGCGTAGAAGTCCGACAGCCCATGACGATTACACTGCGCTTGGTTGTCGTCCTCAGTCTCAGCCATCAGCGTTTCTCCATGAAATACAACAAGACGCCAATGACTATTATCATCGCTACAGCTACCGCGATCTCAGGCCATAGACGCCGAATAAATTGACCAAAGGTTTCAGTCTCAGCCATCGACATTAACTCCTAACTTCTTACAAGTGTCGCGGAGGGCGGTGAGCGCGTCTTCCTTAAGCTCCCATGCGCGCTTTTCCCTGCCAGTTGGCACCGCTTCCACTGCCTCGATCAGTTTACGAGCGAGAGTGGATTGGGCGGCGGCGATTCGCAGTTCAATGTCTTCAGCGGTGGTCGTTACCACCGACTCAGGCCCAATGTGGGCGTTCCGCATAACTAGACGCTTCATCGATCCTACTCCTTTCTGTAGGGTGGGAGAGCGCGGACAAATTGGTCAATCCCCTCGACTACTGCGCCCACCTCCGTCCAGTTGAATTGCACTCGAAGCTCTGCGAGCCGCTTCAGAATTGAGGCCCGATCCACGAGCACGACATCAGCCGCCGCCTGGGGTTGGGAGTCGGGGCCAACAATTTCCCGCACGGCAACGATCCCGATCAGGTCGAGGATCGTTTGTGGGTTGGCGAGGGCGATGAGTTCAGCATCTTGTGATCCGAATTGAGCGATCAGATCGACCTCCTCTCGTGAACGAGGCCATCGATTACCAATATCCTTCGCCTTCATCGCCGCTTGTTTGAGTTGTGCCAGTTGCTCAGCGTCCACGACCTACCTCCAGTGTGTTGGCGTGTAATAGACATACATCGAACCATCAGGATGAAACCAAAGATTTCCACGCCGCTTTAGTCGCTGAACATTGCGCACGCCATCAGCGTCATCTATCTTGGTCTGAACGATCAGCCCGTCCCCTGGTAACTGCTTAGCGCACTCAATCCACGGCGCGTTGCTGTCCACGATGTAGTTGCGCAAATCTAGGTTAATCTCAGCCATTCACTCCCTCCCTTTCATCGCTGGTCGCAGCGGCTGTGCCAAAGTCTCGGCAGCATCACGTGGCGTTTTCAATTCCCCCGTTGCCGAGTTGAACGTCATTGACACGGCCCATTCAGATTCAACGAAAGCCTCGGCGTTGGGTCGCGCCCATCCACCGTCCCCGCGATGCTGATCCCAGTAGTCACCGTTAGCCACGAGGTAATCGACAATCTCGGCTTTGGTTGCGAATGGCGGCGTAACAGGAGTGCCCTCAGATACCGTCTCGTACACCTGAAACCATGTAGCTTCTTCAGGTGTCCATGCTGGACGATAGTATTTGCGTTCCGGTGGCGCTCCGTTCCACTCCCAGTAATAACGACGCCCGACTTGTGATGTCTCGAACTCTGCGCGGTCGGTATCACTACCGTTTTCCCACGCCGCGTTTTCTACTAACCACTCATCGGCAGCGGATTCGTAGTCGTGATCAATCAACGGCTGTAGGCACCGACCGCCATTAGCCTTCGCCTCGTCGCAGCCACCCATCCACGGGGTATGCTCGCAGTTTTGACGGGGATGCTCCCAATTTGGAATTACTCGTCTAATTTCGCGTCCCATTTCCCTTCTCTCTCCCTTCTCAGTTGTTATCAACCCACTCCGTAAGCAGTCCAAGAATCAACGCCCTCAGTGAGACACCCTCGCGCTTTGCTTTCTCTCGTACTCGCAGCCACAGCCCCGCAGGAATTTGGTCAAGTAGGTAGCGTTTGCCTGAATCGCCATGCGGCTTGAAGTCTCTTGAGTAGCCTCGCCTTGTTCGACCCACAGCGGGCTTGGGTGAGTGCGCATTACACTTGCCTGCTCGACAGCTTGGACACCAGGCAGTAACCATTTAGGATTCCCCTTCCCTTTCCAGACCCTGCGCGGCGTTTCCTCCCAACCGCATTGCGCGCCCGCACCCGACACGATGTCTATCACCTACTGCGAGCAACAGAGACTCAGGAGCATTTATCGCAAGTGTTCATTTCCGGCTTTGACGCCAACTCTTTTACGTCGCCCTCGGTTCCGTGAATGGTATAGCTGGTATCCTTCGTGCCACACTCGACGCACTCAGGGATGCGCACCCGCCACTTCGCCCAGCCCGCCGCCTGATCCTTCCAGTTGTCAGCCTTCCTGATTTGTCTGTATTCGTTCATGCTGCTCTAATTCTGAGACGCTAGATAACGCTCATACTCTTCGGGGTTGTTTTCTGGCGAGACGCGCTGAAAACATTCGTCGCAGATTTGCGCGCAATCTTCTAGCGGCACATCGCCCCATAACTTCTGTTTCTCTGCTAAGGCGTCCTCTTCTGACCACACAGCCTCAAACGTTCCGCCGCAGTCGTCGCATGTATATGTCCGCCCCATACCTTCCCCCTACGCTGCTATTGGTCTTTCACTCTTAGACTTCTTACTTGTTGCTCTGAGTATTACTGCCGCGATATGTGCGCAGCATCCGCCCTGCCACTCAACGCCCTTGCACCGCTCTCCTGCCCAATTCCTACATGCAACCGCTACCGATCCGTTCCCGCGCACGGCAAAGACAACAAGGTAGCGGCCGTGACCTTCCGATTTTCTCGCACAGTAGAACAAGTCGTTTTCTAGTTGCTTGATCGTGAAGCGATCTTTCCGCGCCGCTCTAAAGGCTCGGGGATACTTAGTCTTGATGTCAGGGGTGATTACGATCATTACGCAACCGCGTCTAACCGTTGAACTGGAACTGGAGCGGGTAGTAACTCATCCTGATCCATCGGATCGTAGCGGTATGAAAACCCTTCAGGTACTAACTTCCATAATCCGTCTGCGATCAATCCTTCGCGGGCGTTTGAAAACAACGCGATCTTCAACAGGTCGGCGCGGTCATAGCAGTACAATTTGTTTTCCCATTGAACGAGGTACGTTGCTGGTTTCACTTCTCAATCTCCTTTCTCTACTCTGCAAGTGCAAGTGCGGCGTGGGCCGCTTCTAGTGCTTGACGTGAAGGCGTTTCCATTGCGGTTGCGTTCCTTGCACACTGGTCAACGGCGCGTGATACCACGATGAGCGTTTCGTCAAGATTTCTAGTGACCGCTGTCAACGCTTCCGTGAGAGCGGTAATCAGTTCCTTGTCCTTAACACGCCCTCGTCCCTCAATTGTCCCGTCGCGTCCACATAGCTTGCATGGGGTCGCGGGTTTCTGTTCCGTTGCTGGTTTCATTAGTAAGGCTTCCTCTCCGGTGAACTTGCACACCAGTAATCCGGTCTTCCATCGTATGAACGATCAGGATCGCGGGGTTCGCCATAACGGATATTCCATTTGTCTATAGCTGCGTTGCGATCCTTGTCCGTTGGCCCGCTCGCCTCGCAGGAGCAGATCACAAAGTAGTAACTCGGATTCTGAGTACAGTCACCGACTACCTCAGCATTCGTGCGCCCGCAGAAGGCGCAGTGGATGGGTTTTGCTTCCGCTGGTCGTTTGCCAAAGTGGATCATCTTGGTTTGTGGATCGTAGTAGGACATTTATTTGCTCCCAATCTTCTCGCGGCACTGTGTACATTCGCGGGCGGCAAAGTCGCATTCAGTCAAACTTGCCGAGCAGCGTTTACAGTAGCGACTCTGTTTGCGTTTGGTTGTGTTCATTGGTTTCCGTCCCATCGAAATCAGTATATTGAAGAACCTTTAAGAAGTCAATAGAAACTTTAAGGTGATAGGCAGAATAATCTCCGAGGGGAAAAGCAGCGAATTTAGGCGGGATTTAGAGGAATTTTATCGAGCAGTAGGCAACGCCGGACACGCGGCCCTGATTATAGACCTGAAAGGCGTCGTCAATGAGCACGGTATCGCCCTGCTTTGGTGTTCGTTCCGTATCGACCAATACGAGTTCACCTGACGGGGCTTCGATGACAAGCGTGTGCAGTGGGGAAGGGACGAGGCGATCAACAAGGTCTACGGAATCCACTTGAGGAACCTCCAACTGAGAATTCTTTAGGCGCGAGGCTGATTATGGACTGTTTTTGCTTTTACGCGTTGGGAGGTTTCTGGGACTCCGCAAGTCGTGATCTTTCTGGTACGCATCCAGCCCTTTGAGCACCAGAATATAGCACAACATACTGAGGCTTCGGTCTTCCAATTCCGCGAGGCGTTCCAACTCCTCACGAAGAGAGGGCGTCGGTAGAAACCCTATCATCTTGGCGTCTCGCGGCTCCTTTATGGGCATGGCTGCTTTTAGCATTTCTTAATACCTCGTAGCTAGATTTATTTCCCTTAAAAATATTTGTTGACTTTCAAGAACCTTTAAGGTTATGCTTCGAGCCGATGGTCAAGAAGAAGAAAAAATCCGAATTAGTGCTGGTCGGGACGATGGTTCCGCTGTCAATGGCCGAGGCGCTGAAGTTGATGGCGCGGACGGAGGATCGATCCGTGTCGAAGATTGTCAAAAAGCTGGTCGAGGACTCGCCTCAGTTTCAGGAAGCACTTAGACAGGTTTCTGGTGTAGACGCAGCCGTGAGTTAAGGCCGTTGATGCTTGGGGCAATTAGCTAAATGCTAGCCCTACTGTCGAAAAAGTTCAAGTCGTGGGGGTGCGGGTCAGTCTTTGGACACGGGGCTGGCCCGACCCGTAAACGAAAGGCGGTCAATAAATGAGTAGGCAGCAAGAACCCTATATCCGGATGAACGCACCCACTCGTAGACGCCAAAACGACTTCAACTATCGACTTCCTGATGATCTGGAATTCACGCCGACTAAACAACAGATCGCAGACACCGCGAGAAGGGCAAGGGGAACAACTTACAGACCGCTGGAGCGATCACCTGTATGGCTTCCTTATGTGTGGTTATTGATTGCGATCGCCGTAGTGATCGGGATTGCTGGTTATGTGTTGGTGAGGATGGTGAGGTGATTCAGATGACGAAAAGACAGGTTACGGCAGTGGACGTGCTCAAGCGTGCGGAGGCGATCCTGCGACGCGGATGGGCCAAAGGGTATTACGCAAAGACAGCGAGGGGCGCGATGGTCGAAGTACACGATAAGAGGGCGACAAGGTACTGCCTTACTGGTGCGCGATTCAAGGCTGAGAGTGAATTAGAGGCAGATCGCCAAACGTGCATACGGGCGGGCGCATTCCTTCACGAGTGCATCCCTCACGGCTACCAGAGCGTTGAGGAGTTTAACGACTCCATAAGCACGAACAAGGCAAAGGTTCTAAGCCTCGTGGACTGCGCGATCAAGAAGGCTCAAGCATGAAGTACGGATCATTCACTAACAACCTACTTGGATTGGTAACGATAGTGATCTTCATAGCGGCGTTGATTGTCCTGAGTGAGTTTCGATGAAACGTTCACAGAAAAAAGTAGAAGTAACTCCTCCTATGCCTAAAGGGGAGACAGAGTTTGAAGAGAAGCGGATCGCTAAAGAATTTGAATTGGTGTTTGCGCGCATGTCGAATTCTTACTGGTCTAGTTTGAAAGACAGCTACGAATACAGTTTTCGGGCTGGTTACACATCGGGAAAAGCAATACGAGAACGGGAAACTCTCCCACATCAAGACTGAATTAACAGTCTCCAATTTCACCCCTTGTTGCCGTGCGGTGAGGGGATTAAAGGAGCAAGACGATGGGACTACTTAAACCAATGGGGCAAGGGCAGGGCTGGCTGAAAGCGGGCTTTCTCGGCTTTCCGAAGTCGGGCAAAACCTACACAGCAACCTTGCTGGCTTTAGCAACGCGCACGTTCCTGGATTTGAAGGGGCCGATTGCGTTCTTTGACACTGAGGGGGGCGCGGAGTACGTGGCCGAGCTGGTGAAGAAGCAGACGGGCCTTGACATGATCGGTGTTCGCTCAAGATCGTTTGGGGATCTTGTGACGACGGGACGCGAAGCAGAGAAGGAAGGCGTTTCGGTTTTAATCGCTGATTCAATGACTCACGTTTGGCGCGAGCTATGCGAGGCGCACTTGAAGCAGATCAATGAGGGGCGCAAGCGAAAGGGATTGAGCACTCGCTATCGGTTGGAGTTTCAGGATTGGGGGATCATTAAGAATAAGTGGGCCGAGTGGACGGATCTGTACCTGAACTCAAAACTTCACATCATCATCGCGGGCCGTGCGGGATTCGAGTACGACTTCGAGGAGAACGAAGAGACAGGCAAGAAGGATCTCGTTAAGACCGGGATCAAGATGAAGACGGAGGGCGAATTTGGGTTCGAGCCTTCGTTGCTGGTTGAGATGGAGCGGGTTCAGTCGATGAAAGACAAGACTGAAATCCTTCATAGAGCCACGGTGATCGGTGATCGATTTTCCGCTATCGACGGCGCTCAGATGGACTTCGTTGGGATTGACGACAAAGACCCAAAGAAGGTGGAAAAGGAAATCAAGTCGGTCTTTGATTTCTTTGGGAGACACGTTCGGCGGTTAACGCCGGGGGCGCACGCACCGATCGACACGGAGATAAAGACGGATCTCGGCGTTGACACTGAGGGGGATACGCAGTGGCACCGCGACAAGAGAGAGCGGACGATTCTGTGTGAAGAGATCCAGGGCGAGCTAGTTAAGAAGTGGCCGGGGCAAACAGCCGTCGAGAAGAAGGCAAAGGCTGATGCAATGGAAGAGCATTTCAAGACCCGCAGTTGGACGAAGATTGAAACACTGATCTCGTTGCCCGTGCTACGCGAGGGGCTACTTAAGCTCAAAGGGCTATCGGCCCCGCCCGAAGATCAAGAGCAAGAGGCGCGGGCGTCGGCGCTCAAGCAGATCCAGACCGCGATTGAGGAGCAGAAGTGGAAACCGGAAGAACTTGCCAGTTACCTGGAAAAGAACTTTAGCGGCAAGCCCCTCGAGGAATTGAGTCTGGATGCGCTGAATCAGATGAGAGAAGAAGTCGAAGTAGCTTTTTGAAATTCCGGCGGTCTATGGCCTTAACGTCAACCTTCAGAGCTGATGTTTTCTAAACTGATCTTGGGAGAGATCGGAAAAGAAGTAAGAGGCCGTCACAACGCTGTGCGGATCGCCGGATACAAGTATGGGTCACTGCCGGGGATAGAGGGCGACGGTGATCCTGACAGGGCGAGCGGGTAGATAGGGTCAACAACTTCTTCTGTTCGCTCGTCCTGAATTGAAAAGGTTTTGCGCGGCAGACGTGTCTGGAAACCACGCGGGTTTGACACTCGTAAGAGCGGAGCTGCTTTTTAACGTTTTCCCGGCGACGCTCCTCCAAACCAGACGGCTTCAATGTTCGTGGTTCTGACATGGCCTTCAGCGGGCCGCGCAAAAGTTACAGACGAAAGGATTGATATGGCGAAAAGGAAATTAACCGCACTGGCGCAAGCCCTGGTTTTAGTAGACGGGCTGAGCGCAGAGGAACAGGCAACACTGAGTGATTATTTGCGAGGGAAGTTACAGCCGCGCCCAAAGTCTACTGCTCAATCTGCGGGCAAGAGATCGTCAAAGAAGAGCGCGGAACAGTCGTCTACAGCGAATACATTAGCGCAGATGGGCGCTGCTTCAGGTGTAAGTGGGGATTGAGTGCAAAACGTAAGTTTTCAAAAGTAAGGGAGAATAATTATGACATTACATTCCCCGCTTGGGGCGCGGCTTAGGCAACTGCGGACGTGCAACGAGGAAGGAACCTGATCTCAAGGTGCTTTCGGTCGCTACTTTGTAACTCGTTGCGAAGTCCCAGCCTAAACGCACCAAGCACCTTGAAACGAGGTTCTTTCCTTTTGAGCGTAAAGATAATGCACCTAGTCTGGGAACATGCCCCCTGCCGTGAGAACGCACTTATCGTCTTACTGGCGCTTGCCGACTGGTCAAATGACGATGGTATCTGCTGGCCCTCAATCCAAAAACTAGCAGACAAGGCCCGCGTTGACAGACGTAGTGCCCAGCGCATTATTCGACGCCTCAAGCAAGACAAACTAATCACAATCGAAGAGGGCGGGGGCCGCGCAAAGCAGCATCGCTACCAAATAGAAACAGCGGCGTTGTGTCGCCCTTTAGAAAACAGCGACTTTAAAAACGGCGGCGTTGCGTACACAGAAAGGGCGGCGTTGGAGACACAAAGGGCGACTTTCCCGACACAAACAGCGACACCTGTGTCGCCCGATCCGTTAGAAGAACCATTAGAAGATCCATCATTAGATCCACCATACGTCGGTGACGACTTTTTATCTGCTCTTGCTGCATACGACCGAACAGCGAAACAACGGAAGGTAAAAGTCTCCGATGAGCAGCGCCGCTCCTTGTTTAAAAAACTCTCCCGGATGAGTGAAGCGGAGGCTACGCGGGCGCTCGAGGACACAGTGGCGGCTGGATGGCAGGGCGTCTTTGAACCGAAGAACGGGAACGGCAAGGTAACGCGATTCGATCCGGCAAAGAATGACGTTCCCGCCCCACGTCCAATACCGCCCGCGCCGATCGTGAACGAAGAAGAACTACGGTTGCTCGGAGTGCAGTGATGGAAGACGGCTTTACATCATTCGCTGACGCTGTTCCGGCAAGGGGAAACGGAGATGCGGGTGCGGTCGATAAAGCGTTCCACAAAATCTTGAACGATCCTGAACTATTTGAAATCTATGAGAAGGCAAGAATTGAGTACTCCCAACCTGAATACAACCGAGAAGTGGTACCTCGACTACTGGAAGTCAGAGACGAGTACAACCAGTTACTCGGAACCTGGGACACGTCTCTTCCTGACTACTCTGCCCGCCTCGCTGAGCTTAGAGCAGAAGAAAGACGGTTGCTGGCAGAGTTTCGAGGGAGTCGAAGAGTTGGAGAAACAGAACCTCTCAGGTGGTTAGCAGAAAAGGTATGGCCCCACGGGGCCGATGCGAAGTGTCCCAAGTGTTCAAAGGGCCGACACGTTGAAATCGAGGAGTTAACAAGATGGATGCGACAGGGATTACCACACTGCAAGAAGTGCCAGGTCACGATTCTTCTCCAGACATAACTTGGGAGTGTCGAAACTGTGGCCCGCTTCCGGTAGAAGCGTTTCATATCAAGCAAGGCGCACCGATGGTTATTTGCAAGAAGTGCCACACGAAAAGAGTTTACAAAGCACAGAAGACCAGGAAGGCAGCGTATCGAGAGAGCGGCTTGAAATTCACCAGTTGGAAGCGAGGGAGTGTCTCGTGACCTGCAAAGTGTGTGAGCAATACGTGTTGGAAAAGTCTCCCATGCCGGACGTATGTCGAAAGTGCTTTGGTGACGGAATACAAGCGACGGCGACGGACAAGTTGTTTACGGACAATTCCCTGCCGCTGTGGTCTTTAGCTTCAAAAGCTCAACAGGGTAAGCGGCTTCCCGCTAAAGGGAGGGCCGAATAGTTGGACACACCGCGTTCACGGATAGTCCGTTCACTGCAAATGGAATTGTTTGAGATTGAAGTCCAGTTAAGTGAATTCGAGGCGAAGCGGAAACAGATCAAGGCTGAACTGGCTAAGCGGGGCGCGGGCACGAAGGTTTGTCGGAAGTGCAAAACGGAAATGGACATAGATCAATTCTACCGGGACAAGCAAAAGTTGGATGGAAAAACTTCATGGTGTCACGAGTGCGTGAAAGAGAAGGAAAGAAAGAAGCGAGCAGCGTAATGGAAGGCATTTACTACAACAAGATGGACGCAGCGAATATTCTGAGCCACCGCATTAACGAAGCGGGCGGGCTTGGTGAGTTTTGCAGAGCAAGGGGGCTTAACAGTCTCAGCGTGGCCGACGCAATCAAGTTTCAGTTATTCACCACGCGCATTCTGGAGGCAATAGGATTGAGACAGGTCGAGGCTTACGAGAGGTCGGAATGAAAACTTTTCAAGATCAGGGGCTGTTAGACATTAAGAACCGTATCGACGCGGAACCGTTTTGCGGGACAAAGATTCTCCGCGTTGACGGCCAACGAGTAGGCCACGTGTTACAGGATGAACAAGTCGAGGAGATGACGCACTTTCTAGCGACCGCGCTGTCGGATCTAGAATTGATATTTACACATGAGCACCCAGTTAACAATCCAGTTTGAAAAGGTACGCGACCACCGGGGCGATCAGGCGTCTCGTATCCTGGAATTCTTGAAAGCGGGGAATCGCATTACACCGCTTCAGGCTTTGGAGATGTTTGGCTGTCTACGTTTGGGTGGGAGGATTTACGATCTCAAGCAGGAAGGTTGGAACATCATTCCTGAGATGATCACCCTGCCCAATGGGAAGCGAGTCGCAGAGTACAGGTTAGAGCAATGAGTGAGTCGGTGTTAATCAGTTTCAAAACGGCGGGCGAGTTGGCGGGAGGCTTGCACCCGAATACGTTCCGGCAACGCAAAGCTGGGACTGAGAAGCTAACGCACGTTCCGATTGGTCGCCGGATCATGCTTATCCGAGAAGAGTTTGATCAATGGTTGGAAGAAAGAATTAACCAGGCGCGGGCGATTGAACGCCGCCGACAACTTCAACTTGTAAAGACACGCGGCTAGAATGCGCGACACCATGATCAAGAAACTCTTCTCCCGCCGCCACAAGCAAGCCGTCTATCGGCTTGATGCGAAGCTGAATGGAAAGCGATTCCGCAGATTCTTTCTCAAGAAGTCAGAGGCCGAAGCCGTTGCCTACAAGCTAAAGCATGACACGGTAGCGAGGCGTTACGGACTCCCGACTACACAAGATCGCCCGATGTTGGTTGACCTTATCGACAAACGCCTGAATGCCATTACACAGCACAATGAAAGAGTCAGAGCGGAGCGCGTGTTGAAGGATCTGCTTAGCTTGCAGATTCCCGGTGTCTGCGTGGACGAGGTGACGAAAGCGTCAATTCAAAAGTACGTTGAGAAACGATTCAGGGATCGCTTGAAAGCACAGTCGATTGATCGCGAGCTGAACATCATCAACGCAACGCTGAGAGCGGCAGATCTTTATTACCCACAACTTGAGCAATGGCGTCCACCGCGTATGCCACGCCCGAAGATTTTAGGCGGGAGACGGGAGCGAATCTGGAAGGGCGAAGAGATAGACGCGGTGTTGCTTGAATGCCTCAAGCCCCGGCAGAAAGGTGAACAACAGCAATCGGCATTGGCCCGTTTTCGATTAGGTCGGAAGATTCAGTTTTGTCTTAACGGGGTTCGTCACGGGGAGATGAATCGAATACGCCGATCAGACATCGACTGGCGCGAACGAACGATCCGAATCCTTCAGGGCAAGACCGGGAACTATAAAACCGTTGGCCCGCTGGGGCCGCTTGCCATGCAGATCCTGAAAGAGTTTTGCGAGTATTCAGAAACGGACTTTGTATTCTCGCGTAGCGGAAACATCACGCCGAAGTTTTACAAGACACTGAAGACGGTATGCGATCAAGCGGGGGTTCCTTATGGCCGGGAGACGCGGAACGGAATCGTGTTCCATGATCTCAGACACACAGCGACGACACGGTTACTTGAAGACGGAATCAGCCCGAAGACGGTTCAGGAGTGGATGGGTTGGGCCGACAGCTCTTTTGTTCTCTACTACTCACACGCAACCAAGAAATCCAGGGAGAAAGCGGGCCGATCTTTAGAGCGGTTGGCTAACAAAAAATCTGCCTAAACGAAAATCTAAATGGCATTATTGAGGCAGTAACGTAGCAAATGTTTATATTTACTGAGGAATTATGCAAAAAGGTTTGCCGAAGGGGGGACTCGACGGTATCTATCCCCTTCCCCGTATTTACCTCACGAAATACTAAATCCTCTGTAAAAACTAAACAAAGCGAAAATCGAATAACGTCCACTGAGTACACCGTGAACCCTGAGAATGGCAGTAACGAGGCACTAGGAGAGAGGCTTCTATGAAACCTGAACACCCCGACTTGTGGCTTATCGAGCACGCGCTAAAGAGCAGTAATGACCTGACGCCAGAACAGGTATCGCGTCTTGAGAGGTGCCGTGATTCGATGAAGTCCAATCTGCTGAGCGAAGCCAGCCGAGCGTTTGACAGGGGCGATAAAGAGGTCGGCATGGCTTTGGCGAAAGCGTTCTGTGAAAAGTTCTACGAAGGACAACCTTCGGTTGCGGAGGCGTTGATTTATTGCCGCGTTAGTTCACTGAAGCAGTCGCTGAATAGCGGACTGTGGCGGCAGATGAGGGTCTGCCAGGAGTACGCCGAGAGTCGTCATTATGCCGTTGTTGGTGTGTTCTCTGAAGTAGCGAGCGGCGTTGACGCCCTGCCAGTACGGGCTACGGTCGAAAGGATCGCGGCGAAGCGGGGCTGCTTAATTCTTTGTGAGAACTACGACCGATGGTCACGGAACGGATTAGCAGATGCGCCGCCTGAGAACGTGATTATGACATCGCACGCGGCCCAGGAATTAGACCGACGACTGGCCGAATTACTCACACCGAAGTTTGACGTTATCGAAGGCGGCGTGCAGTGAGACGGATTCGATTGGGAACGAAAGAATATGGCTGAAAATAGCGGCGTAAGACGGAGTAGCAATGGTAACTGAAGAGAAACTAACAGGGCGTGAGTTGGACAACGAGATCGCGATCCGTGTGATGGGGTGGAATGCCGAAAAGCGGGCTAGATGGTTTTCAGAAGCCCCTTGCTATTCATCTGACCCCCGCGCCGCCGCGCAAGTGGAAGATCGAATTAACGATCTAGGACTGTGGCGTGAATACGCCAGTGCGCTGTTGGAATTAACGGGAACTCAGTATCAATCGAGTTTACCAGTAATAGTCTGGGCCATAGTGAGGGCTACACCTGAACAGAAGTGTTTAGCGGCTTTGGAAGCGATTAACAATGCTTGAAGTAATTCACAGCGATGCTTTAACGGCTCTCAGAACTTTACCTGATGAGTCCGTGCAGACGTGCGTTACTTCGCCTCCGTATTGGGGCTTGCGTGACTATGGGCTTGCGCCGGCGGTTTGGGATGAAACGGTTGAGTGCCAACACGAATGGGAAGACTTGAGCTATCAGATTCGCTCAAACGACAACAAGGGAAACAAAGGAACAGAAAAGCAGTACACGAGTCCCGGTAGCGGCGGCCGCGACAAGCCAATAAATCATGCGTTCTGTCACTGCGGCGCATGGCGAGGCTGTTTAGGTCTTGAGCCAACGCCCGATCTTTACATCAACCATCTGTCGCAAATCTTCCGCGAGGTTCGACGTGTTCTCAGGAAAGACGGAACCCTGTGGCTGAATCTTGGCGACTCTTACGCTACCGGCGGTGGTGCTGTGGGCCGTTGTCCGGGCGGTGGTGAACAGGGCGAACGGTTTCTGCGTCAAGGCCACATCAATACACAACCGAACCGGATGCCAATTCCCGGCTTGAAGTCTAAAGACCTTTCAATGGTCCCGGCTCGAGCCGCGCTCGCGCTTCAGTCTGACGGATGGTATCTGCGTTCAGAAATAACTTGGTGCAAGCGAGCTCCAATGCCAGAGAGCGTTACAGATCGTCCAACGTCTGCAACTGAGAAAATCTATCTACTCTCAAAGTCTGAAAAGTATTTCTACAACAACGAGGCGGTCAGGGAGCGATACACCGACGCCACAATTACTCGAGTCTCACAACCCACGTTTGAAACCCAAACAGGCGGTGAGAAAGACCCGCACAACGGCAACAGGAGCGCCCGCAAGTCGCTTGAGAATTTGAAGGCGCGGGTTGACAAGCAGCGCGGCCACTCACGGCGACATGCGGGATTCAATGACCGATGGGATGCGATGTCGAAAGAAGAACAGTGCGCGAGCGGCGCGAATCTTCGCAACTATTGGGTGCTCGGCCCCGACTGTTTTCCAGAAGCGCACTTTGCGACGTTTCCGCGTGAAGTGCCGCGCCGTTGCATTCTGCTTGGCAGCAAAGCGGGCGACACGATCCTTGATCCGTTTGCGGGATCGGGAACAACGGGGAAGGTAGCAATCGAACTTGGAAGGAAAGCGATCCTGATTGAACCGAAAGCGGAGTACGTGGAAATGATTAACAAGCGGTGTCAGACAACGATTGGATTACCGCTTACTTACGGATCGGCAACTCGTGGAGCGGGAAGCGGAGACCACGGATCGTAATTAGAAGGAGTAGTTTGCTTCATTGACCAAAATTCCTGAGAAGTGTGAACGCTGCGATCACTGTTTCTGTCTCAGTGAAACACACGACTGTTGCTACTGTGGAATTTACTATTGGGCATACCTTGAACAGCGGGAGCGACGTGAACAGATGGTGAAAGAGGGGATCGAATGGTGGAAACTGTAAACCGTAAGTTAAAAGTCTACGTTGCTGGCCCGATGAGCGGCTATCCCGAATTGAATTATCCCGCGTTCGCGGCAGCGGCTGAAACATTACGGGCACGTGGCTTCGATGTCGTTAGTCCTGCGGAGTTGAATCCGATAACCGAGTCGTACCACAACGCCATGCGGAAAGATATTTGCGCGCTGATTGAATGCGATCACATTTACATGCTGCAAGGCTGGCACGCCTCGAAGGGCGCGACACTGGAGCGACATATCGCAAGCGTCATGGGAATTGAGGAGATTCAACTGTGAAAGAGCGACGTAAAGAGATGGAGCAGGAAGGGATTCAGTGGTGGAAGGAGTGAGATGAGCGAGCAACGAGATGCGGGTCGCGCCTACAGCCGTGGGTACTGGCGCGGATCACAAGGGTCTTGGCCGGATCACCGCCCGCCCGTGCCGCCGGACGAAATCATCGGCCCAATAGTTCGAGCGGCGCAATCATTACGTGACGCGGCTGATGGGATTTGCGCGACTATGAGCGATGACGATGAGTTTGTGGAGACGCTTGGGCCGCGCATAGACGACTTCGATCAGGCGATGACGCGCTTCGGGGAGTGGCTTCGAGGTGATCAGCCATGAAATCACTTCTAATCACAATAACATTTATAGCGACTATGACGGTGGTGATTAGCCTGAGAGCAAAGTGAAACGGATCGATCAAAATCACAAGTCAATCGTTAAAGGGCTGCGGGCCGTAGGTGCAACTGTTCAATCGCTCGCGGCGCTCGGTAAGGGCGTGCCGGATATCGCGTGCGGATTTAGAAGTCTCAATTACTTCTTCGAGATCAAGAATCCGGCGATGCCGCCGAGCAAGCGAAGACTCACAGAGGATGAAAAGGAATGGCACGACTCATGGCGCGGTCAGGTATGCGTTATCGAGTCTTTGGATGAAGCATTAAGAGCAATAGGAGCCTCACTGGAGCCTTAAACCGATACGTGGGAGACACAAACATGACTCTAGCCTTAGCGGAGGCAACCCCGGAACAGATCACACAAACCTTTGGAAGCCTGTTTGACTACCTCAACAAGTTAGAAGAATTTGAAGATACCGTGATCGAGATGCTGCCTTACGGCTCCGATCTCGAGGTTGAAACCACGCGCACCTATGCCATGCGTATGAGCAATGGCGGCTGGCGCATCGTTTGCGCGTGCGATGCCGTGCTATTGAGCCGCCGACCTTTGAAGGGCGGGCGGGGTAACGTGGATGCAGAGAAGGTTGGAAGAGTGGAGGTGGCGAAACAGGAAGCAGCCAAACGGAACCTGGGGGAGCGGCAGATACGACGCAACGCGCAAATCTTCAACACCTTTTTCAAGCCTAAAGGAAAGAACAAAACTCCGGTGAGTAATCACCAGAGTTTATTGGATGACAAGCAGTTCTACGAAGAGGCGCTGCGTGCCCCCGAGCCGGTAAAAGCAATCAGATTGTTTGAGAAGGAAAAATCAGAGAATCCAAACTTTACCCCGGCAGACGGAAAGCGGTTGGTGCAGAAGCTAAAAGAGGAACGTGAGAGGATTGATATACCGGATCAAAAGGACTACCTCGATCCGCACTTCAAAGACTTCCTGCTTGAGGTGGAAGCGTCTCTTAATGGGTTAAGGAATCGTTGCCCGCGCCCCGAGTTTACAATTCGTTTAGATGGATGGATTCGCGCTACAAGGTTTGAGCGGGCACGAACACCGCAGAAGGATTATGAGGCTGTAAGAGATCGCGTGGACGGTCTTTCTACGACAGTCGAAGAGATCCAGGAAGAGGTGTATTTGTCAGCCGAAGAGATTAAAAATATTTGCGAGTTGATTGTGGCGAAGGAGCCAGAACGATACGAGTGGCGACCGATCGGGGTGAATACCGACATGGCGCGGGGCAGTCGTGAGATGGGTATCTTCCGTAAAGATTCGCCGCACTACGAAGGCGGCAAAGAGTCTCGGAGCAACTATTCGCCAACGGTTGACTGGGAGTAATCGACATGAAATTACTAATAGTTCTCTTACTCGCTCTTTTTGTTGTTGGCTGCGGTGGAGACGACAAGCCCACGCCCCGGCCCACGCCAGCCCCTACAATCGAACCGTCGGTAGTGTCCTAATCTCAAATTCAGAAAACGCATCATGGCACGCTATTTAAACAATGGCGTGTCAGATAACCGACATTTAGAGAGTGTAATGGAAACTTCAACCATAGGCTCCCGGTGAGTCTGTGGAAGACCACTGGGATAACCTAGAGGGCGTTGTCGGCAACGATGACGCCCTTTGTGATTTGTTACTCAATAATTGTACGACGGAATTGACTTGTGATATAAGCCCTAAAGCAAGATTATATCCGTATTTTTACGGACTCGTCCGTCTCCCTGACGGGCGATGGCTGCGTGGGGTGAGGACAACATGCGGCCAATACGCGGGAGACTGTGGGAGGTCTCCCGCGTTTTTCGTAATAACTCTCTAATAACTTCTTGAGAACACCTTGAGGGCTACGGCTGGCCTTCTTGGTTTCGTTTTACGCGGTGCCAATGGCGGTAAATGAGTAGGCAAAATAATAGGGCCAGCGGTTCCAAAAGATCTTGGCCTCACCCTCACGGAGTGACCGCTAGCCCCACAGGTTTCGGTTGCCATCTTGATCGCTCAAGGGACTCGAAACAGCTGTCTTGCGGATTACATCGTAAAAGGCCGCATGACCGCTGTCAAGCGTTCATGCGGCCTTGCAGCCTTAAGGTTATAAAACCCCCGACAGGACTCGAACCTGCAACCTGCTATTCGCAAGACAGCTGCTCTATCCATTGAGCTACGGGGGCGAGCGAATACTAACCGATCCCTCCTCCCATGTCTACTGTGTGACGTTTGTACTATAAGTGTATTGACAGTAGATGTAGGCCGATCTACAATCGGCCATCATGAAATTAGAAGATATCGTTAAAGAGAGGGACGATGCTAAAGCTAAGTGGCAGGAGCATGACCGCAAGGCTCTCCACTTTAAAGAACTCTACGCCACGTTGGAGGTTCTTGTTCGCCTTAAGGGGGGCAGTAATGCGGAGTTTGAGCTACAACCCCCAACATCTAACGGACACAGCCAAGATGGCCTCACAAGGAAAGGGGCCCTAGTTAATTTCATTCGCGACAATGGCGGTTTGGAAGCGTCCCAAATCTTCGAAGGTCTCATCGCGCAGGGACTAGATATAAAAAAGCAGTATGTTTATAACGTCCTGAGCTGGCTGGTGCGGGATAAAGTCTTGCGTCGTGAAGAAGGCAAATACTATGTAAAAACGGCCTAACTGCCAAAGAAATAAGGCCGATAGGTATCAGCTATCGGCCCGATGCAACATTTACAGAGCGGCGAGCTACTGTTTGGCTGCAAGTGTGTTCAGTATACCACCACCAGCAAGCCTCCGCTCAAAATTTTGGGTTGTGCCCCGGCAGCTCACGGTTGAGTGCCGCTACAACATAGCGGAGGGCAGGTTCGAATCCTAGCGAGGGGCAGCCATTGTATGCGGGTTATGGCGTCACGGTCAGGCCCGCATACAGTGGCCCTATTTCGGAGGGGTATCCCGTAGACGGTCTACTTAAGGCCTTTACAACCTGATTGGGCCGCTGCTGCAACAGCGTGAGGTTCAACTCCTATACCCCTCGACCCGAAAAGCTATCACGCCTTGATCGCTTCGTTCAAGGTTTGGCGAATCCAGGTTGATAGGTCTACGCCCGCCGACTTCGCTGCCTTTTGGTAGTTGGCCTTCTCAGTTTCCTGTACACGCGATTGCAGTACGACACTTTTAGCATCTTTTCCCAAGCTCGGTCGCCCTACTTTTCTAGGCTTTCCTTTTCGCATTCTTAATCTCCGACATTATTGCCGCTTTGACTGCCGCTTGCGGTGAATCTACGGGCGGCAGTTCCAATACGGTAAAGTAACGTCTGTCTTGATCGTGCTCGCCCGTGACGTGGCCCCATCCGTAACCGCGTGTTGCTTTCGGATGCCCGCGTATATTGAACACTTCAACGTCACCCTGCCAGATCGTCTCGCCGTTAAATTCTTCGACTACAGGCACGGTTTCAACATACGTCGCATCGCAGCCGTGAAGTCTTAAGAAGGCTGCTTGTATCTCTGCGATGTAATCCTTCATAGCGCAGCCTCAACTAGATCGCCCCAAGACCAAAACTTTCGCTCAATCCCTGCGGCCATAGCTGGCGTCATCTTGAGCGTGTTGTGTGGTCTAACAAGATTGTAGGCCGCGAAATGTAGACCGACAGCCGCTTCAAAGTTTTCTCGTTTCTTGCTGAAAGCCAGCGTCAAACGATTGAGTCTCTTAACGTGCAAGCGAGTCGAAGCGTTCAATCGCTCAACGTGTGAAGTGTGCGCGTGAAGTAGATCGGGATTACCGGAGATCGCAAACTTAGAAACAGAAACAAACTTTGGCGGTGAATACTTGCGCTCTGGCGTGTACTTACTGTCTTCGGTTTCGTATGACTTTACAATCTGACTGTAATCGACTCCGCTGCCCCATGCTTGCTCAACTGCGTCCAAGTAACCGGGGAATCCGTCACTCGCTAACTGGATGCGATTCTTCATGCGGCTCGCTAGGTCGTTAATAAAAGCGTGGGTTGTCTGAGCATCACGCTTGCCAACCAAGTACGACGGAACGATCTTGCTGTCTGAATCAATCGCGCAGTATGTCCAGACGCTGCCAACCTCGTATTGATTGTCAGACTCTTTCAGGCTGCGATCCTTCTTGCCGACAAAGCCCCAAATTTCGTCAACCTGAATCGACGCACAATTAAGATTCCGCATCTTGCGATCTAACAAGCGAGCGCAACCTTGACCGATGCGAACGCCCAAGCGCATGATCGTGTCACGATGAATTCCGGTCATTCTCTCTATAGACCGAATACTTGAACCCTCAGCTAGGGCCGCTGTAACTGCAATCTGTTTGTCTTTGCTTAAGAAGTAGTTTGACATCGTTTCCGTCTCCAGTGGGAATACTGTACTACGGAAACCATTAATTGTCTACGACTATTTTTGTACTACCGGATTTATTTTTTACGGGAGAGTAACCTCATGTACCAGACCGTGATAATCCTGCTCGTGACTGCCGTCGTCACGATTATTACCACCATCGTAACGGTGAGGGTGACTATGACAGGGCGGGTAATGAGCCAAAACGCTAAGGAGAGGTTCAGGGCTAAGGCTAAAAAGTACGGCAATCTAGTCTTACAATTTGCATTGCTGTGTTGGAGCATATTTTGGCTCGCTTACAACGTTCTCAGCGATGAACCAGTTACCAGGGGCGCAATTCTGGTCATTGCCATTTGGGTTCTTTTTTGCGGCAGTTCTGCATCTAGCCTTGTGGCAATCTTTGCCGATTTCTGGCAAGCACGCCGCTACCGTGAAGAAACGGCGAACTTGCTAAACGAGCAAGCCGAACTCAAAACCGAAATTGAAGCCCTTACAAGCAAGATGCGCGAGTGGACGCAAAAATAAATTCTGAATCTCAGATTAGGACACTACCCTAACTCTGCTGGATCTGTATTTGGTGTGTTCTTCTGTGCATGCGACACTAAGACGCAAGCTCGAAAGTTCCTTTGCGTAATAGGTCGGGGGTTAATTAAGAATCCGTACAGGCGGTGATATGTTCCGGCCTGCTTCCACTTAAACACCCAACACTGGTTATAAGTTGGATGGTTTGGAAAACCGTGGAAATACTTGTCACAAACTCCTTCGTCGAGCCAGTAGTCAAACCTGTTAAAAACATCTTGCTGTGTTTTAGGTTTCAGATTGTCAAAGGTTATTTTCGCGTTTATGTCCTTACGGGTTGTACACTCAAGAAAGGCCAAGCCGCGACGTGGTGTTTCCGGCAAATTAGCCAAAACTACCACCGTAAACTGGTCAACATTTGCCATGTAACACCACCCTACTTAAGATGGAACTTAAGTCGGGTAGGTACTTTAGTTGTATCTTAAGTCGGGTGTCAAGCAGGGAAGGGACAAGGGCCGTGCCAAAGGTGAAATTCCAATTTTCAGATTAGGACACTACCGGCTGAAGAATAGCGTGTTTGAGGATAACGATCTGGAATCGACCGGAGGGGGCGGGAATCCATCAGTGTGGTTAACGAACTGCCAGAGGAATACTTTTAGACGGAATAATTACCGAGATCGACTGGGGCTGGGAGTGAACTCACAAGCTGGATTTCTGGATGTGTGTGGCGAGGGGAATGTGTACGAGGGGAATTTAGTTAATGGGGAGTCTGTGCCCGTAGTGCTTCAGCAGCCTTGTCCTTGAGCACTTAAAAATCCTTACACGGCTAAGATAGCGCATCTCCCACCTCACTTCGAGACTATATGAAATATTCCAAGTCACAGGCGCAGAAACTAGCCAAACAGATTAGAGATCGCTTTGGGCTGAAGATTGCCCGCGCCGTTGATGACACGATTGTGCCTCAACATTTCGTTGCGGGGCTGATTTCAGTGGAAGCGGGGAAAGACAAGCACGGGCAGATTGTCGAGACCGCTACACGATTCGAGCCGCATGTATTCGCAAAATTAGAACAGGTTCGGGCCGGTTCCCTGCTTCAGTACAACAAGATCCGCACCGCCCAACTGAAAGACGCCACTGATGAAGCGTTAGAAGCACTGGCGAAGTCGTATGGGCTTACACAGGTGATGGGCTGGTGGTCGATTCCGCTGGGTTGTACGGTTGGTGATATTCGGAATCCTGAAACGCACTTGAACTACGCCGTTAAGTTGATGCTGTTGAACTCGAATGGTGATTTTGAGCGCGAGGAATACGTTGGAGAGTTCAAGCAATGGAACTCAGGGAGTGAAACGGGAAAGACGCACGATCCTGATTACGTCCACAACGCGGGCGCGGTGATGGCTGCGTATGCGGAGTTGGGAGACATTGACGACGTTGCGTTACCTGACCGCCCTCCCTTTGTTCACGCCGAAGTCGAAGATAAGGAAGAACAGCATACGCAAGAACCTGAACCGCCAGCCGCAACACAATCGGCGAAGCCTGAAGTCTTACCTGTCTCTGCTCCCAAGACTTCTATTGTGACCAAGATTGGCGCGGCAGCGAGTGCATTAGGCCCGATAGTGGGAGCCACGGGATTAAAGATTGGTGGAGTGGAATTCAAGACCGGAGGATTAATCGCGTTCGCTGCGGTGATGATTGTGGGAATGATTATCGCAGCTTGGTTATGGAACCAAGCACAGATCAGAAGGCATGAAGAACTAAAGATGTCGATAAACAACCTTGCTGACAAAGACAGGCGAAACGTGATTGCAGCAGGATCGAAGGTATGAAATGGCTCAAAGAACAATTCAACAAAATCCCGCGCATCTGGCAGATTATCGGATCGTGCGTCGTTGCCATTCTTATACTTTTGCTTTTGTGGTTCTACGGGATGCGAGCGGTCAACGGCGTCTCAAACTGGTGGTACTCAAGGGCAACAGAAGCAGCGCATGAACAGATCCAGAAGGTGATGGACGAAGCCGCGAATGCTAAACAGATCGCAGCGGACGCCTTGAAAGCACTCGAGCAGGAAAAGCAAGTAACGGCAGCGGAGAGAGAGAAAAGAATACTTGCCGAATCTTTACTGGCAGACAAGACAAAGACCGCGAATGAGAAATTGAGAATCTATGAGGAAGCGATTAGCCGTAGCCCTAGTTTTACCCCTGTTGGTTCTGTGGATGAGTTGTGCGCCCGTGCTAGGGCAGCAGGGATCGCGTGCGAGTGACGTAGAGCGATTATCGAAAGCCCTGTCGTCTGCTTTGGATCGCATTCAGGATCTGGAGGCGAAGCGAGTAGCAGCACAACAAGCCATTGATGCTTTGAAAGCGGAGAGGGATGCGGCGCAACAGGTCATTACGGCTGCGAAGGGTGAGAGAGAATCCCTTGAGAGACAGGTTAAGTTTGCGGAGACAGCCATCGCAGCTCAACAGAATGTGATCAAGATTTACGAGCAGGCTATTGAGATGCAATCAAAACTAATCGATCGACATGAGAAGCGCATTGACAAACTTGAGGAACGCATCGACCGCGCAAATCGCAGAACGCTTTGGGGTACGTTGGGCGGTCTGGTTCTAGGCATTGCCGCGAGGGCACTATGAAAGACTTTTCCGTAATGAAGCCTCGAGAGGTCGAAGCGTATCTCCGTGAACAGATCCGCAAGCTCTGGGGCGATAAGATCGAGAATGTCTCGTCAGTGGTTTCGTCTCATGGTTATTACACGGTGACAGTAAATCGAGAAAAGGATTTCACGATTGAGTTTACATTCAGGAAGAAGAGAGTCCCTGAGATCGTGGATAACCTGAAGATGCTGGCTGAAAAGTTTTGAAAGGATTTGCGGTGTTTTGTCGGCGGGCCTAGTTAAGAATGGGCATGACCTTGTTAGTCGCGGAATGGCACGATGAGACACCGCAGATGAATTCGCGGGTGACGAGAGTTTAGCTGTACTCGACTTGGAAACTCCCGGACGGTTAAAGGCGTCGCCCGCGAAGCCGCATATTATACACATTGGAGACGTAGTGCTTGACCTTAGAGGCGGAAAATCAGTTGATTCGGGGGGCGGTATCCGATCCCTCAACGCTGACAACCCAGCAGTTGTGGCGGGAGGTTCTGAATCTAAGAGAACTATTAGAGTCGCGTATCAGCAGCATTGAAAAGTCGATTCAGGTCGCACACGAGGATCTTGTAAGAGTCCCGACAGATGTGCAGAAACAAGTAGGTAATCTGAAACAGTTACATGAAGAGAAGTTCAACAGCGTGGCGATTCAATTCGCAGAGCGGGATACACGGATAGCGCAAAAGGACAGGGACACTAAGATAGCGATCGACGCGGCTTTCCAGTCAGCATCTATGGCGGTTGCTAAAAACGAAGTAGTGATGAGCAAGCAGTTAGATCAGATTACGGCATTGATTCAGACAGAAACGCGAGCCTTAAGTGGGCAGATTGACGATCTGAAACAGCGGGTTACCAGAATCGAAGGGATGGGAGTGGGCGCGATAACGGCCCAGACTAATCAGTCAGTGACGAAAACAGCAGAGCAGGCGTCGAGTAGCTATACAGTGACGGTGATAAGTTTGGTTGTTGGTACACTGATCGCGCTGATAGGCATCGCCGTTGCTATCACATTAAGAAGATAAGAAATGAATGGAACAGATTCTTACCCTATTCTTCCAGAGTCCCCGCATCCCGTGGTACGCCTCGTTGATTACTTTGATTGTCGGGGCGGTTGCGGGACTGATGGGAGCGTTACCGTGGAGGTCCGCAGCGGAGGCGGCTAAGACTGAACGTGACAGTGTACGGGAAACAAACGAGCGGTTACGACTTGAGATACTGGAAACGGAAAAGCAGAATGCAGTATTGAAAGCGAAGACGGATCTTGAAGGATTGAAATCGGAAGTTAATGCCCGTATGGATGGAATAGTTGCAGAGATGCGATCACATTCAGAGCAGGATTTAACAGTAGCTAGTCAGCAGTCACAGTCTTTGGAATCATTGAAAGAGTTGATTAAGGAACTGAAGAAGTAGGAGGCGGGGCCAGCCGGAAGCTGACCCCAACCGTCCCCACGTCGCCCGTCCAGGCAAGAACAAGCGACGTAAGGGCGCGGAAGACTTTAACTCCCGGAAAGTCAGGAGACAAGTTGAATGAAAGACGATCCCAAAAACAAGCCACAGCATCCACAGCCGCCCGTCGATCCCGGCAGGCCCGGGCCCGTACCGCAAGACGACGAAACGCCCACGCCGCCACCGCCGCCAAATCCTGGAGATCCGCAGGGGCCAGGGCGGTAATGGGGTTAGTGGTTGACGATCTGCCTGTGAAGTACGTGGCCTTGCAGCAAGTAGGGCTGGATCAACATCAACCAGCTCTACCAGCGTGGTTGAAGATATTTCTGCGTTGGGTCTATCACCGCTACGGCTGGGCGGCGATCGAAGGGCTACAGTTTCGCGGCTCGTTCGATAACGAGGCCGATGCTAGGTGGGCGGCGAACTGTAAAGGTGGATCGTATCGGGCTATTCCGTACAACGCGGCGTTACCGGAAGAGACGTGCCAGTTTGGGGTGTATGATCATCCACAGTCAGAGGATTCGAGCGAGTACCGCAACAGACGACTCCCATTCGTTGCTGTGCCTCGTTTAGAAGTTGAACGTTTAGAAGAGAGCTTGAGAGCGACCAGGTTAGCATGAAAATGGAATGCAAGACTCCCTCACATTTTCGTTACGGGAATTTATTGGCTACCTGATAGCAACATTCCTTGGATCGACTACGTTAGCGACGATAGTTGGCTGGTTATTATCGAGGCAGAGGCAGCGGGCAGAGACGGTTGAGATTCACGCTCGCACGGTAAAGGTAGAAGCAGAAGCGAGACAGGTATCAACGCATACGATCATTGAAGCGCAGCAAAGAATAGTGGCCCAGGGGGAGATGATTGGGAAACTTCAGGATCTATTAGTTGAAGCGAACCGGGAAAGAGATAACTTTGAATACGAGTTGGGCCAGGAGAGACACGAGCGGTTACAATTAGAGACGCGACATAAACTAGCGGTCACGCAGATTGATAAGATGCACCTGACACTGAAAGCACACGGCTTGAATTACGATGATACGAAGCGGGAGGGGTAAAGAATGATCACAATATCTTTTCTGGCGATCGGGGGAATCTTTGGGCTAGTGATCTATCTGATCGTTCTCTTGCTGATCTTCTGGTTGTTGTACTACCTCGTAAACAACTTAGCCCCGGAGCCGATGCGGAAGATCCTGAACATCGTTTTGATCGTATTGTTCGTGATCGTGCTTTGCTACTTCCTGCTGGGGTTAATAGGTGGCGGGCCGAGCTTAAAGACTGGACTAATTTGAGAGGGAATCCAGGGTTGTGAGAGGTCAAACACACAGTAACGAGGTAAGAGCCGAAGTAATCTCTGCCCTCCTCGCGGGGCAGGGTGTAAACGAGGTTTCACGGCAGTACAATATCCCTAAAGCCACGGTGAGCCGGATTAAAAACGGCTTAGCCGTGGAACAGTTGGAACACAAAAAACTGTCGGATTTAGTTGAGGAACATCTAACCGAATCGCTGAAAGCTGCGACTGCTTTAGCCCAAAAGGTTTGTACTAATGAGTCCTGGTTCATTAAGCAAAACGCTGCGGACATCGGAGTCCTTTACGGAATACTTACAGACAAGGCGGTACGTATTCTCGAGGCAGCAGAGAACGCACGCGGCGAAACCGCCCCCGACTCTGGACTCGTTCATTGAGTCAACCTGTACTTTCAAGTTAGAACCGTGGCAGCAGCTAATCTGTAACCGACTTGCTCTTCTTCCCCAACAGCAAGGGCAACGATTACTAATTCACGGTCCACCGCAGTTCGGTAAATCAATCATCATTTCACAGCGGTTCCCGGCATGGAGTCTTGGTATCGAGCCTCTGTCCCGTGTACGTCTGGCCTGCTACAACCTCACACATGCGGAACGATTCTCGAAGGTGAATCTCTCAATCATGCGAGCACGGGAATACACACAAGCATTTCCCGCAAGCGAGTCACGGGTGCCTGAGAAATGCGCGGCTGATGAGTGGTCAACACGGGCGAGAGCAAAACTCCTTGATGCTAACCCGAGCTTCAAAGCATTGGGCTTAGGTTCGGGGTTTACAGGCCTTGGTGTGGACACGCTGATAATTGATGATCCGTACAAGAACCGAGAGGAAGCGTTATCAGAGGCGACAAACAACAACATTAAGGGATGGTGGATTGACGTGGTTCTACCTCGTTTGAATCCTGAGACGAACGTTGTCGTGATGTTCCACAGGTGGAGCGAGAACGACTTTGCGGGGTTCTTAATGCAATCAGGGGAGTGGGAGCAGATGCGGTTTCCGGCGATTGCTGATGGTGCTGACGTTCCCGCTCCTGACGCAATGGGGCGCGAGAAAGATGAGTTGTTAACACCGCGATACTCATTGGCATACCTTGAGGGAATCAAGGCCGAGCAGGGTTTATCGTTTTATGCGCTCTATCAGGGCACTCCATATCCACCAGAGGGATCACTGTTCAGAGTTGAGAACATGCTGATTGAGGACGCCGCGCCCGTGGAGGCCTCGAGGGTTCGGTATTGGGACAAGGCAGCAACAGCATCGGGCGGTGACTACACAGTTGGGGTAAGGATGGCAAGGGACTCTCAAGGGCTGTTCTGGATTGAAGATGTGAAGCGCGGGCAATGGGCGACCGACCAGAGAGATAAAGAGATCCGGCAAACGGCTGTTCTGGATGGTGTAGGAGTGAGAATCGGTGGTGAGCAGGAACCAGGATCGTCAGGTAAGGACGCCGCGTTAGCCTTCGTGCGAATGCTCGCAGGGTTTAACGTGGGGTGCGAACCTGTATCCGGCAGTAAAGAGTGGCGAGCTGATCCATTGTCGGCACAAGTGAACGCTGGTAACGTCAGACTTGTAAAAGGAGAGTGGAATCGAGCGCTCATTGAAGAGATGCGGTCCTTCCCTGTTGGCAAGCATGACGATCAGGTTGACGCTGCAAGTGGGGCGTTTAACTTGGTCGCAGTCGATAACGGTTTATCGGATTTCGATACGGACATAGCCGACGAGATCCAGAGATATCGCGGACGTTAACGAAAATAAATCCTTTCCTTACGCTACTTTCTCACTGTGGCGTCACTCCTCAGTAAGACCGTCTTAGCAACTAAGGCAGCGATAGCAGCGTTCCGGGAGTCATTCACAGATCCCGCACGCGCCCAGATTGAGTTTGTCGATCGGCAGTCCTACTTCAATCTCCTGTGGGCCTACTACAAAAACTCTGCCTTTGACGACATCACCGCATGGAGCCAATATCGCCAGACTTACACGCTCTATCGAAACATCAGATCCATCTACAACCCTACCAAACGCTTAGTTAACTTCTACGTCTCACAGGTTTATCCAGGGGTTTTAAGTGAGGACGCGGAAAGATTACCCGATGGCGTGCAGTTAGCTATCCCGTTGTCGGATGACACTCCAGACAGTTTGAAGACGGCCATTGCACAATTCTGGCAGTGGACGAACTGGCAGTCCGGGAATCGGTTAATGGTCAGGTACGGAGCGGCCACCGGGTCAAGTCTGGTTGAGGTAGTTGATGCTGTAGATCGGGGCAAGGTGTCAGCGGCGATACGCTGGCCGGGGCTGGTCGCGGATCTCGAATTGGATGATGTCGGAAACGTAAAAGCCTATGCTCTTGAATATCAGACAGTAGACGCAGACGGAAAAGAATTCACGTATCGCAAGGAAGTCGATCAACTGGAGTTTCGGTACTTCCGCGATGAAGCCCAGACTGGCAGCGATCCGAATCCCTATGGTTTTGTTCCGGCCGTGTGGTGCAAGCACGTGGATGAGGGATCGGACTATGGCGCTCCCGCCATTGCCGGAAGCATTGCCAAGATTGACGAGCTAAACGGTCTAGCCTCGCACACAAACGACCATATTGATCTTCTGGTTGACTCTCCTGGTGTTATTTCCGCTGATGGTCCGGTCGGGAAGATCGAACAACAAGCCGCTGATAAGAAACGACTCGAACAAGACGAATTCTCTGCCCTGTCTTCCGTAAGAGAAAAACCCACAAGGCGACTGTTACTAAAGGCGTCGAAAGGCGCTACTTGGGTTCCTCTAACAGGAAACCTTCAACCTGATCAGGTTGTGCCGCACATGGAAAAGCTAATCGGGGAGATTGAGCACGACTTCCCCGAACTGTCCATGTACCAGGAACTGAGAAAGATGAGTCAGGTTACGGGACCGGGCGCAGCGAGGATGATGGGCGATGTAGGCAACAAGGTTCTTGAGGTAGCAAGTAACTACGACACGCAATCGATCAAGTTGTTTCAGATGGCCGTTGCAATTGGGGGATTCAGGTTTCGAGAAGGGCGCGAGGGGTGGTCACTAAAGACCGACGCGCAAAGGAAGTTTGCCCCTTTTGGTCTCGAGTCTTACGCACAGGGAGATCTTGATTTCGCTATCACACCGCGTCCGCTGATTCCTTTAACTGAGGTGGATGCTGTTGAGTTAACAGGCAAGAGGTTAGATAACGCAGGAAAGGCCAGCAGGATACTAAACGATGACAAGACGCTTGAAATTGCGGGTATTACTGACAAGGCTGAACGCGCACAGATCATTAACCAGAAGAAACAAGAGTCACAAGAAGCGGCGGCGCTGATTCAAAGCCAGCCCAATGGTGGAAGCGAATTTGTGCAGTGACCGAGCGCGAGGAAGCTGTGATCAGTCTGGCGATTGAGTGGCGCGAGACTAAATTCGCAGTCGGGAAAGCGTTAGTTGAGTCAGCGTTGATACACGCGATCGATATGTTGAAAAAGGAACGCAGGGATGCCAAGGCGGATCAAGGGGAGCACCTTCGCCCAGGTGATTGAGGGCGAGTGGCTGCGATGGTTCTCCGCTGAACGCTGGTGCTGTTGCGATTGTGGGCTTGTTCACCGAGTACAGATGAGGCGGCGTAATGGCATCACCGAAGTGAGGATGTTTCGGGACGACCGATCAACCGCCCAAGTAAGACGACACGCTGGAATTAAGGTGAAGCAAAAACGTAAATAAAAGAATTGTGCTTTGATTATTTCCCATGACAGATAAGACCACCGACGACACCGCCAAGACCACCTCAGAGGATGAGGGCAAAAACACCGAAGGCGATAAGACGGGCGCGGATACTGATGCCGCCAAGAAAGATCAGGACACGCCGAAGTTCACGCAGGCCGACCTTGATCGCATTGCCGCCAAAACCCGAAAAGAAGAACGCGACAAACTCAAGGCCGAAAAAGAGAAGGACGAACGGGAACGACTTGAAAAGCAGGCTAAAGAGCAGGGCGAGTTTGAAAAACTAGCCACAGATCGTCAAAGGCGTATCGAAGAACTCGAACCCCAACTTGAATTACTCAAGAAGGACAACGAGACGCTAAGAACCGCCGTTGCCGATATAGCCAAGTCTGAACTGAAAGGTCTTCCTGAAGAGGTTAGAGACATTTCCCCGGCTCAGTTCGGGGAAGACAAGTCAATAGCGAATCCGCTCGATGTGCTTGCGTGGTTGCCCAAAGGTAAAAAGCTCGCTGAAAAGCTCACTGGCAGTTCAGCCGTGAAAGGTGCGGGGCCAGATCCCAAGCCGATTAACGGTAAGTCGGACGCAAAAGCCGAAGAACTAGCCAAGACGAGTCAGGCGAATGCTTTCAGAAGCGCATTCTAAGGAGAACTTATGGCTCTAATTGCTCTGACGACCGCCAACAAGGTCGAGGTGGTGGAGTCCTACGTGCAGCACACCGCTCCGGCGGCAGAGGCAATTGTTGCCGGTGCTCCAGTTAGGTTCGACACTTCAAACGGTAAATTTACAAACTCAAACGGCACCACTGCCCCAGAAGCCCGCGTCTACGGCATAGCGACAAAGACCGTTGCCGCCAACGAACCCTTGACCGCTATCCGACGCGGAAAGATGGACGGCTTCGATTTCACATCGCAGGCGTATGACGCAACGATTTTCGTTTCCGACACAGACGGGCGCTTGGGTGACGCCGCTGGCACTGTTTCAACGGTCGCTGGTCGCGTTATTTCAGCGTGGTCACAACGTCTCGGCACTGCCGCAGACAAGATTCTCTCGGTCGAACTCTAAGGAGGAGTGAAAGATGGCTAATCAAATACTTTACGGCTTTCACAACCTCAAGGACTTGATGGCGGAGAGAGTTAACACTGTCGGCATTGAGGTTGTTTCTAACGCGATCAACGCAGCCGTAGTTGAACACAATCGCCAGATTGATTCGGTTATGGACTTCTTCGTAACTCGCACCACGGATTATTCACGACGATTCAGGTCAGTGACTGCCGCTAGATTGCAGCCGCTGGATAACAACGGTCGAGCATTGCCCATCAAGCCTTCCGGCTACTACGACATTGCCTTTCCGCTGCAATTCGCTGGCTCTGCGTGGGGCGCGGACTACGTGACCGGAATCAAGATGACTGTGGACGAAGCGCAGCGAGCCACGAACACATTGATCATGGCCGATGCGCGTTGGATGCGCGATCACATTCTCGCAGCGTTGTACACGAACGTCACCTGGACTTTCAACGACGAACTCTATGGTGCTTTGACCGTTCAGCCGCTGGCGAACGCTGACGCGGTTACGTACCAGATAATCTCCGGTGGAGATCTCGGTGCGACTTCTCAGCACTTTCTGGCGCAGGCGGCGGCAATCGCCGACGCCACAAACCCCTATCCAACGATTTACTCGACACTCATTCAGCATCCTGAGAATGGCGGTCAGGTGGTTGCGTTTATTCCTAACAGTTTGGTCGCAACGACCCAGGCACTGGCGAGCTTCATTCCAGTGTCAGACCCGAACGTGAATCCCGGCCCCGGCTCAACTGCGGAGCAGTTAGTTGGGACGTTGGGTGGATCATTACCGGGAAATCTCCTCGGCTATGCGGATGGGGTGTGGATCGTGGAATGGAGAGCACTACCAGCCGACTACATCATCGCTACGACAACGGGCGGCGATCGACCGCTGGCAATGCGTGAAGACCCTGAGCCGGAACTCCGAGGATTCCATCAGGTAGCAACACGAGAGGATCATCCGTTCTACGAACGACAATACATTCGTCGGGCGGGCTTTGGGGCCAATAACCGGGTGGGAGCTTTGGTCTATCGCATCGGAAATGGAACTTACGCGATACCGACTAACTATGGCTCACCGATGAGCTAAGAATGGCAACCCTAAGAGCCATAGCAGAGCGGCGGGCGCGGGTGATTAACCGATTGAATCGGACAGCACACGCGCTCGCTAGCAAACTTGAAATTGAAGCCCCTGAACTACCGTCTCGCGGGCGTGACCCTGAACTACTGCGAGCGATGCAACTGGAAGCCGTCGCCTCATTACTTGAAGAATCGGCGGTGGCATTGGGAGCTATGACGAGGGAGGAAGTTATGGATCAGAACATCGGCACAACCGCAGAGGGGCAAGGACCAGCCCAACCGAATGAGGACGGATTCGACGCGCAACTACCTGAAGGCGCTAAGGCCGCAAGCAAAGAGGCGCAAGCCGAAGCTAAGGCGAGCGCAAAGACATCTTCGACAGATTCGGAAGACCTTTCAAGCCTTACGGTCGCTGAGTTGAAGGATCGCGCTCGTGATGCAGAGGTCTCCGGCTTTTCAACTATGACAAAAGATGAATTAGTCAAGGCAGTTAAGAAAGCCGAGAAATGACGTGGGACGAGTACACAGCAGAAATCTTTCTGGCTTCGGAAATAGATTGGGAGAGTCAGCCTTCCCTTTCTACCGAACAGAAAGATCTGTTGATGACGCTAGCCCAGGCTACAGACGCCCCAACGTACACGATTGAATCTATTGGGGCGGCGATTTATCTGGGGTTGAGTTGGAGATTGGCCCAAGCAGCCCAGACGGTAACAAGAGACGGCGAGAACGTGATCTTTGAACAGATTTATAAACTACTGAATAAGTGGGCCGCATACGCTGAACCGCTACTTGGTGGGACGGTTCCTGATGCGTTGCAGTTGATTGATCTGGAGCTTGGCAGAAACTTCGAGTCAGTGGAGGTGTGATGCCATTCGATCGACAGGCCGCACACGAAGGCTCACTAAACCGCCAAAGGGAGAGGTACGGGGAGGATCTTTGTACCATTGTTGGGCCTACAGTGGTAGACGGTGGGGCTGCGGGTGACTCTGTAACACTTGGCGATCTCGCCACCAACGTGAAGTGTTTCGTTAGAGAGCTAGGCAAAGCGACGGAGACGGTGATCGGAGGTACGGCATACATCAGTTCTCATCAGGTTGAGATGGAGCGAGACGCGATAACGGGGGTAATTACCCCAGAATATAAGATCAAGGTCACAACGCGTACTCCTAATTGGATATTTGAAAACCCGGTAATCACGGAAGAGAGCTTTAGCCCGCTGGTAGCCGTAAACGCTTCAAGGGTGAAGCAGGGCTATCAATGATTGAGCACTCTATAGAATGGATTGGGCTACCACGATTTGAGACTAATCTGACCCGACTCGAACGAAGCCTCGAGTCGTTAAGACCCTTGTGGGAGCAGTTCGGTGAAGAGTTCTACCAGGAAGAGACGGCATTGTTTGGAGCGGCACCGTGGACACCATTGAGCCCTGCTTATGCGAAACAGAAGCAAGCAAGATTTGGCAGCAGGCCGATTCTTCAGGCCACGGGAATCCTGATGGAGTCGCTAACGAAAAAAGGCGCTTCGATGAATGTTCACCGAGTAACTAATTTCACTGCTGAGTTTGGCTCTCGAGATATTAAGGCAATGCTTCATCACACAGGAACGTCAAGGATGCCTGTAAGAGATCCTTTAGCGGAGCCGAATGATGATCGGTACGGAACGATTGCCGGGGAGTACATGGAAGAGATTGTGAAGAATGCAGGGTTTAACTGATGCCCTTTACGGCACCTTTTCTCGAAGTTGGTGAGATAGAGCTTTTTGAAAACCTGATGACCGTAGTCCACGGCAACATGAAGCCAGCCCTTGATTATTTTTATCTGGCTGACAACTTGCCGGACTTCGCGCTGATGACTGACGGCCCTGTCAGCCAGTTTCAGTTTCCGCTTTTGGTTCTAAGTACCGAGCGGATGGTTTCTGAGGAGACTGATGATGGTGCATATCTAAGCCAGACGCTAACGATTGGAGCGGCGCTGGCAGTTAAAGACACGGATCTTAAAAGCGCGAGGATCAAGGTTCGCAAGTACGTGAGGGCGTTCAAGGCGGTTGTTAGAGCGGCGGCGCAGCAAAACGCCCTGTTACCGCCGACACAGAACATACTGGATCATACGATTGACATTGAGCACCGATATGTAAAGCACGGCACACAGGGAACCGAAGTTATTCAGCCAGTAGAAATTGAAATCAGAATCAAGTTTGGAGAGAACTGAGATGGCAGAAGCAAAAGGACCGCAGAATCTGACCGACCCCGAAGTTAGTTCAGACTTCGCTCGTAGTAAGAAGTTAGCGAAAGAGAAAGGCACGGCACCGGGGATCGATCCTGAGACGGGAGAGCGAGCCGCGATCACCTATCGCCAGCTCTACAACGAAACTGAAGGCGCGGAAGATGGCAAGGTTGCCGAGCGCATGTTTCGTGACATAGCCCGCGCAGGCGGGTACGGGGATGTTGAACTGAATCAGGCATTGGATCTGAGAAGCCTGCCCCGCTCGGTTGAAGATCGCAAGAAAGCGATGGATAAAGGTGTGGACATGAAAGGCGAGCCGTTAGACCTTTACGGAAAGCACAAACTGCAACAAGAGATTCAGCACCAGGACAACCTCGTAAACGCAGTCGGCGAGGCTCTTGAGCGACTAAAGAAGGGGTAAACTAAATGCCAGCCACCGCACTCAACTTTAACGCCGCGCACATCACGGATAATTATGGTTGGTTCTGGGTTGGGCTTGCCATTCCCGGTGCGGGATCGCGGATCTCTTTATTCACCGACGGCTCACCTGACGCGACTGCGAACCCATCCGCAAAACACTTAGGCCATACGACTGAAGGATGGGAAGTCACCGCCAACACAACGACTGAAAACATTAATGTTGACGAGCAGGTCGCCCCGGTGGACACGATCCTTAATGAGCTAAACGCAGCGCTGGCTGCGAACCTCGCGCAGACTCAGGACATCAGCGGCGTGTTGCAACATCTAGTGTCAGGCTTCGGCACTTACGGCACGGCTGCGGGCTATGAGCAGATTCAGTTGGGTGTGGCTTCTCTCATTTATACCGCATCAGCGTTGATCACGCCGACGAAGAATGACATCACAAAGTTTCTGGTCTACAACCTTTACAAATCAAAGAACGATTCAGGTCTGGCAAATCAACTCAAGCGCAAGGGTCTGGGCAGTAACCCGGTATCGTTCCGTGGGTTTGCGATCACGTCACGGGCCGCGACCGATTCCGTGGGCAACTTTTGGAAACAAATCTAGTGATTCGCAGATTCATTAATCGGTTCTTTATCAAGTGTCGAAGACAAAGGGCGGCACAGTCGCTACATCGACAGCGATCAGCCGCCCTGATTAAACAGTTTCGCATCGAGTCTCACTCTTAGGCGCGTCATCCTTTCAAACGATCCGCTGGTAACTCTCCGAGCCGTCCTCCGGCGCTAATTCAAATCAAATTCTGAAGGAGTCTATATGTCGAATAACGGAGGATGGAAGCCACGAAAGCTGGAAACTTTAACTTGCCCGTTTTCGGGGCAGAAGGTTCAGGTTAGAAGGCCGGGGCCGGAATTGGCATTGAGAGCGGGCCGCGTAGCTAAGACCTTCACCGCCTCGAAGGATGAGAACGACGGGAAAATGAAGGGCATCGACCAGATGTCCGACGAAGAGTTGGCGGCAGTAACGATCTTCGCCCGTGAATTAGTTTGCGCGATGCTTGTTTCTCCAAAACTGGTGCTGAATCCCGATCCTGATAAGGATGAGGTTGGGCCGGATGACATTGGGAACGACTTCTGGTTTCTCTTCAACTACGCAATGTCCAACTTTTACAACCTTGAAGTGCCAGTGGGTGACGGGGAGGTGAAAGTCAGCGACCTGGAATCCTTTCGTGAAGACTCCGGCGTTTCAGGAGATAGCGTGGACAGCGCACACGTTCCACCAGACGCCGAGCAGCCTGATGGAGATCGGAGATTGGTCAGTGGCGCGGGAGCTTGATGTAGCAGCAGCGATGTACGTGCAAGAGGAACTAATTAAGCGAGAGATTGAAAGAGAGAAACGTGATCGCGAGTTTTGGGTCGCCGCGTTTGGGGGATCTCAAGACGACTCGATACAGGTTGAAGAAGGAAGTTTGGAAGACGCGATGAGTAGGTCGGCGTTAGCGCACTGAGGACCTATCAGCCCGTTTCTTCTAGAAAGTCAAAAGCGGACTTTCAATCCGCTCCGGGCCGATAGGTAAGCGAATTATATCAGCGACTTAAGATGGCAACCAGCACAACAGAACTGATACTGAAGTTCTCGGGCGATCCCAGAAGTCTCAAGCAGACGATGGCCCAGGTTAGGGCTGAACTGTCTCAAACTACCAAAGCCCAGGTCTCCGCTACTCAAACCGCAAACAAACAGATCACGGCTGAAGCAAAGGCGCAAACCAGAGCACTCGAGAACGAAGAGAAGGCGCGAGCAAAAGCAGCCGAGCAGTTACAGAAACAAAGGTCAGCGGCGTTAATTTCCATCTGGCGTGCGGAGTTACGAGAACGAGAGCGAATAGCGAAGGCCGAAGAGAGAGCGGCGAGCGGGCAGAAGCCTTTTGGTGAAATCTTACAGGGGCTTACCCAATCTCTGACTACATTGCAAGGCCCGATGTCGGGGACAGCCTCGCGTGTCTCGTCGCTATCAAGTCAATTCTCTACACTATCAGCCGAGAGTGCGGCGGCTGGAACCTCAATAGCAGGGATGGCTGGGCCACTTGGGTTAGCAGCGGCGGGTATCGCTGCTACGGCGGTCGCTGTTGGGGGGTTGACTGCCGGGCTATTTGATCTCGCCAAGCAAACTGCGGAATTTCAAGGCAATCTTTTTGATATGTCGCAGCAGATCGGCGTGTCGGTGGAGACGCTATCTGCTCTGGAGGTTTTAGCCCGTACTACAGGCGGCTCAATAGAGACTGTTGTTGCTTCACTCGGTATTTTCCAGCGAAATCTCGAATCCTCACACGATCCGACCAGTAAAGAAGCTGCATTACTTAAAGAATTAGGCGTTACCGCAACGGATACAGAGGAAGCGCTACGTCAGACACTGAAGGGACTGTTTGCGCTTGGTGAGGGGTCAAAGCAGACCAATGCCTCTCTGGAACTGTTCGGTCGTGGTGGAAGATTCATCAACGCGATTCTTAAAGAGTCACACGGCAATCTTGATGAGGCGATTAAACGCTTTCGTGAATTAGGAATCGTTGTCAGCACCGAGGACGCAAGAGCAGCAGATGAATTTAATGACACGCTGGCTACGCTTCAGTTCCAATTAAGAGCCGTCACAGCGGTAGTAGGAAAAGAAGTCATCCCCCAAGCGTTATCGGCATTGCGGGATCTTCAAAAGGCAGTCAAGGACAACAAGGACGCGATCGAATCACTCGGCCTTGCCGCGAAGGTTACTGCGGGTCTGATTGGATTGCCTCTCAGGGGCGCACTATTCCTCTTCACTGAAAAACTGAAAGAGCAACGTCCCTTCCTGCTGGCGATCGTGGAGCTGTACGAGCGAATGGCGGCTGCCGTGCAGGGAGTAGCCGGGAAGGTTCCCAATGTCGCTCCGAATGCAATACCCGCACAGCCTATCCCAACCGATGTAGGACCGGGGCCATTTGTGGGCGGCGACGTGGGGGGTGGGGCCGGACTGTTTCGCAAGAAACAGAGCGCAGTAACGGCGGCGGCGAGGACCGTGGAGTCCGTTGACGCATTTGAAGAAGCTCTCAAATCCCTTGGGCGAGTAACGGCAGAAATAGACAGGGAAATTAGCGAGCTTGAAGAAAAGCACGAGCGCGCCCGCCGCACAGCCTTAGACAACCTGAATGGCTTTATACGACAGCAAGCCGAAGCCCTGAGTGCTGCGAAAGGGGAACGACGGACGGCATTTGATGACGTTGAGGATCTAATCAATAGCATTGGTTTGTTAGGCGAGGCTCTTGACGCGACTGAGGTCTCCTGGTTGAAGTTCAACGCAGCACTGATAGAAGCCCACGAGACTGCTAAAAAACTTGCTGAGACGGCTACGCAGAACTTAATCCCCGCTATTACCGTGGAAGGGCCGGAAGCAGGCGGACAGATTCTCAGCGATGAGGCGATCGACGCTTTGGGACGTGTTCCCGATGAGATAGGGCTGATGGAACGGGCAATGGGGTCACTTCAGGATCGCATGATCGAGTTTAGTGATTTTGCATCCGGTGCTTTCATTGGCTCGCTTCACGGAATCGTTGATGCGCTTGGTGAAGGACTGGCGGCGTGGGCCTTGTATGGAGTCAGTTTCGCAAAGGCGATGCGTCAGTCGCTGGCAGCGTTGGGAGCGAAGATTGCCGCCGAAGCGTTGATGCAAGCAGCCATACATGCTGCCTATGCAATTGGCTCTTTAGCGTTTGGTGATTTTGCGGGAGCAGCGCAACACGGATTGGCCGCAGCGAAGTTTGCGGCGATAGCTGCCGGAGCGGGATTGGCGTCTCGAGCTATTGCCGGGAATTCATTTGGACGCGAGTCAGCAGGGTTTTCCGGCGGAAGCGCGGGTGTTAGGGGCTCTGCATCACGGAGTTCTGGGCCAACACCAATCGACATTGGCCGAAACGTCAGCCAGCCCGTACAGCCGATCGTTCACGTTCACATTCACGGGGAAGCGGGAGCAGCGTTCGACTTTAAGGTTGTAAAGACGATGATTGAAAACGTCAGAAGCAATGGAGAGTTCAGAGGGGTGATTACCTCAGAGATGGCCGCGGCTTAAGGACTCATTGCAGCGCGAAACTGACGCAATGCTTTGAGCGCGTCATTGGTGAGACCGAAGGCGTTTGGGCCAAGTTTCATGTCCACCTTCTTGGCATTGGTGATCTGGTCTAACTGTTCGGCGGTGATTACGAAGGTAAGTCGCTCCCAGACATTTGATCTGTAACCGTAACCTAGCTTTGATTCCCGGCGGGGATTGGAAAGAGTGAAACGAATATCATCAGCAAGAACAAATAGCTCCCGATCATACTCGCGTACGTATCGCCAGTTGCGGGAGTACGCCTCGAATACTAATCCAGCTTTCGTAACTGGTTCTTTTAGCTTCTCGCCGGGATGGTTGAAGAAAGCAAAGACCTGGGTGCTGGGTTCTCCGTCAACGGCCTTTGGTTTAGTGCTCACGCTCGTGCTGTCTTCGATCTTCTCGTACTTGATTCTCAGTTCAGATTGGGCGGTTACGACGGAAGCGAGCGCAAGGATTAACAGTAGGGCTTTCATGGGAGCAAAAGTCTAGACCTGAAAGGAGCAGGAAAGCAAGGTGGCAATAGCAGAGTTTCCACTTCCAGTATTGAACAGCGCCAATCCCACTCCAACCGTCTGGTATCAGATGCCCGAGGAATTTCAGGTTGATTTCACCGAATACGACGATGGGGGAAGGGACGTAAAACTGCAAAACGGAGGGAACGGGATTAAGCGTTGGGTGCTTCAGTACAAACCGATCACGGAGACACATGCTGGACTACTCGACGCTCACATGAGGCTGGCAAAGCTGAACGGCGATGGTCTATCGGCCAATTCATTCAACTACAGGGATCGTGATGGAACGCTCTATTCCAATGTTAGGTACGAGCGATACGAACGGCCCGCCCATGTTAAGACTCGCATTCAGACCCGCAACATCACGCTCGTGAAATACCCATAGAATGCAAACCCTCTCCGTTTCATTACAAACAGCCCTCGATCTCGGACAAGTCGATCCGCGCATCCTTGTTGATCTGGTCGAGTTCTATGATTACGACGCCGTACCCCCATTTAATCCCACGAATGCGATTGAGAAATTCTCATCTGAAGAGATTACCTGGAACGGCTTTGCCTACCGACGTGAATTAAAGGGCGATGGTCAGGGTCGAGGGGATATTGTCAAGGCAAAAGGCGAGAAACTTAACTCCGTCACCCTAAATTTCTCGAACATTTCGAGATACATGGCCACGTTGGCCCAGAATCAGGAGATTGAGGGCTTATTAGTTGTCATTCGCACCGTCGCTCCGTCGGTAACGGATGATTCGATTGTTCTATTCACCGGAAAAGCGGGAAAACCAAGTGATATTGATAAGAAAAATTTCACTCTCACCTGTGAACAGTATTTCGGGGATATTAACGTCACCGTTCCCCCTCGAAGGTTTGAAAACTTCGATCCTGAAGGAAGATTACCGAGTGATCCTCTCTATGAGGGCATCGATCTGATTGCGATCTCTGGAAGTGTCACGTTCCCTCAAATCGTTCCCACCGATAGTCGAATTGGAAGACTACTCGGCAGAAGAAGGGTTACATACAGGACTGAAGGCTATTCATCTCTCAACTCAACTCCGTTTGGCCAAGTTATTCCCGAGCATTTTGGTCGCACTCAGGTCAAGTTAATTCCAATTGCGTGGGCCGATAAGGGATCTCACGTTGGCTCCCTTCAAGTCGTCGGAAATGGGCGGTTGGATGCCGTTACAAATTTAAAGTCTAGAACAGCAGGGATGAGCGATCCGCTCTGCAACTTTGCCAACCCTCCCGCTCCTGCTGTTATTCATCTGGGAGATCCGGGAGGGACGGGAACCAATAACGGAAACACTTGTCAGGCGGATCTTGCCGGAGGGAGATACTTTTCCAACCTTGCCTACATCGAGAGTGCTTCTCTTGGTCTGGATGCGAATGGAAATGTCGTTGCTCTCGGTTTAGACGTAGCCGACAGCGTTCCTGAGATCACCGGGACGGTAAGAGGGAAACGCGTCCCCTTACCTAATACCTCTGGGGTCTATGGAGCTTCAGGTTGGACTGATAACCCGGTCCATCACGTCAGATTCATTCTTACCGATTCTCAGTGGTTCAACATCAACCCATCATTTATAGACGACACCGCGAATTACCAGACAACTCTCCATTGTGATGAGCCGATCATCGACAATACAGGAAGTCAGATCATTGTCGTGCAAGGGCCGGACATCAACGTAGCGGGAACGGATTTCAGTCTTTATCGATCTACCGGAATACTTAGACCTCGCTACATTCTCTACAACCATCTTGGCGATACGTCGATCATTCCCGAATTCGAGGATGGGCCATACTTCCCAAGAGACCCCGGCGATCCTCCGCTTGACCCGTCCGATCCAAGCGATCCGACGTATCTGGCACAGAAGCCTTTAGTTAAAAGATACACATCAAACTTCCCTTTGACGGATGAGATTAAAGGCACGGATCTACTTAATAAGATTGTCCTTCCGACTTTTAAGGGATACGTCAAGACTAATAAGAATGGAAAGCTGGAAATACTTTCTGAGAGACCTTCGGATGCGACGAGATTAAGAACCGCTACGGTAGTTGGTGATACTTCGATTCCAGTCTTGGACGTAACGCCGTGGAAGACGGGGCCGGAATTACTCAAGGGGCGAGTTTTACTTGGCTTCGGATTGACCACCAGCGAGGTTAGGACGCCCTCTGCGGCTGTTTTCTCTACTTCAGGCAACTCAATCACCCTGACAGTCGCTAAAACTGGCGCTGTGACCATTACGGCGTCAGGGGGAACGCTTACAGGGGGATCTACAACCGTTCAAGCCAGCGGAACGATCACCATCGGCGGCTCTCCCGCGGCGGGGAATACCGTTACGGCAACGATCAATGGAATAGCAGTCCAGTACATCATTGAATCAGGTGAAACGACCGGAACCGTAGCGGGGATGCTGCGGTATTACATCAATGGAAACCAAAGACTAAATAAATACATTCGTGCCACGTGGAACCCTGCCAGCCCGACCGTGATCACGATCACTTGCCTTCATGGGGCGTTGACCGTTCCCGCATTGCTGAAGGCCCATGCAACACAGATTGCAGATCCGACAACGGCCCCGACCGTCGCTGCCGCTGCGGGCGGATCTTTGCCAGCCGGAACTTATCTCGTTGCTTATGCTGACACGGTAGCTCTTGGATCGACATCCTTGACCGCTACGGCTTCAGTGGTAGTAACCGCAAGTCAAAAGATCAATGTCTCAGGTCTTCCTGCCCTGGTAGGCACAGGGAGAGACTTCTACATTTCTGAGAAGGCCGGATCAACCAATCTTCGGTACGTTGCCAGCCGCACGGACGCTGCTAATTTTTCTATCTCGTCAGTGCCTTCTAATGGAGCTGCTTTACCTCCTTCCTACAACACGACTGCCGAAGAGTTGATCCGCGTTGCCATGTCATTCGCCACAAACAGTCAAGACGTTTATCCCGCATGGATGGCTTCGACTGCCGTAATTCTGAATGACATCTATCTACCTACAACTTTGAATGGGCATCTGTACAAAGTCACCACCACAGGAACCACAGGAACCACTGAGCCCTCGTGGCCCACCGGAGCAGGAGCTACGGTAGCGAGCGGATCGGCAGTCTTCACTGAGTTTGGATCGACAGTCTTACAACAAGCGGGACTGACTAGAGCGAACATCAAGAAGGATACGTTTAGTTGGCCCAAAGGCTCGTCCCAATCATCTGTGAACGTGATTGAGGGTGAGTATCGATCAGCAAAAGATGATTTTGCCTTAGTTCCCTTTCGGATTCGTGACGATGCTCACCACGATCGAGTCAAGAAGTGGTTCCCATTAAAGATCGATCTCTCAGCGGTTGATAACTTCAATCAAATGTCCCGGCTGGGAAACTTTCACCTGTCAAGGAATCGAGAGGGAGATTGGTTTGACGCATTAGGTACAGGCCCACAGGGATTAGTCCTCGAAGAGGCAGATGTGATCTGTTCGTCGGATGATTCAGGCGGATTGGTGAATGTTGTTACCAGGATCGAAGAGTTGCGAATCCATCCGAACCACGATGTCACCATTAGTCTGGCGCGAAAGTATTCAACTCAGATGTTTTCCGATGACGTTGGATCACACCGAATTCCTTTACCCTCGACGCTAAAGTTCGCGCAGACAAAAGATTCAATAGTTGATTTCATTGACACAATAGCGATCCGGGAGTCGGACGCATTAGTTCCCGGATTCAAAATCGCCATCACTCACGATCTCGGAATTCAAGGGGACTGGAGAGGCTGGGCGCTGTGGGCCAACTTTGGAGATGGTTACAAGTTTCTAGTTGAGGGTGATGTAGCGGCCACTTCAGGCACCGCGACTACAACTCTTAGTTCGGTTGCTGATCCTACCGTGCTCGATACGGTTGGGAATTTAACCGTTCAGTTTGATTTCACAGATCCCTTCCCCTTCTCTGATGCCACTGAAGCCGAGATGCTGGCGAATCCTTACCGCAACTTAATTCTTTACGGAGATGAATACATTCAAGTTGGCACCGTGGTCGATAACGGGGGGAGGGAATTTGAGTTTACGGATCTACTGAGAGGCAGATTTGAGAGTGAAACATCGGGCCACGTTGCAAGCGAGCGCGTGATTTATATCAACGGCGCGGAACTGTTTGTAGAGATGGACCCGTCCCGCGTTGGCATTGCTTATAACTATAAGTTCGTAACAACCAACCAGGATCTTGCAGATGTATCCCCAATATCGTTTACGTGGCAAGCCAACAACGTTCGGCCGCGCAAAATCTCGAACTATCAAATCATCACAGACGGCAATAACGATACGTTAATTTGGTTCTTGCTTAACTCAGAAGGAGCCGAGGCGGTGGTAGAGCGGTGGGCCAGCACGGATCGAAGCAATCCGGCCAACCTTAAAGGAACATTGCCCGTCACGATCGGCACAACCCACGCAGCACTGTTGACTGGAACGAGTGATTCCGGGGGTGGTTCGGGTGGGGGGATTGAGATATGAGCAATATCGGAACTATCTCCCACGTAGATAAGAATAATTTCGCGCCCGCAACGGATGGATACGCGCTATCAATTGAGCCTCTCGACCAAACATGGTCGCGCTATGACTTCATGTTTCAGAGCATGGACAACAATGTGACGCTTGGAAACGGAGTTGAGATATATGCAGGGTTGTTACCCAACCGCGTAGGAGCTGAGCCGTCTTACACTTTTGTTAAGGCTACCTGTCCCGTACTGGTTGAGTGGACCACGAATGATCCGGTGGACGGATCGTTTAACTATCTGGGGATTCCCGGCACCGTAACTGAAATCTGGCGCAGTTTTGGGACTGAGATTTCCCGCCGTTTGAACGTTGATCCGGGTGCCGCCCAAAGCGGAACAATCAAGCGCGACGGGCCAGTGTATACGATTCTTCTCTCCGGTTCTGAATATCGTGGGTACGTTCACTACAAGCCGAGCGGAGGGCAGCAGCCACAAATCAAGGTCGCGGGGCCCGTGGGTGGGTTTGTTTTCCCTATCAGGCTCGGTATGAGGATCGCGGGCTCTGTAGGCGATGTAAAGGTGCGGAACGTTGCCGTGGGCGGAGTGATAGACGCCCGTACCGTTTACTCGGCGGCAGATAAGGCGCGAGACGGCATAACAACACACATGCACCTTCGGATTTATCAGAAGGGCCGATTTGAGGGAATCAACGGTTTCCCCGTCGATATAGACACATAAAGCAATGACCGACTGGAAAGCGTTAGTTCCCGGACCTTACACCGAAATCGTTCCGCAAGTGCAGAACGCTCTGGTGACGGCTCAGGCGGGGCTGGGTT
>Ga0111538_10000392_pt1 | contig 57353 bp, 81 predicted proteins | sample SoiMethybrSBSTD1_FD_79669 | JGI IMG/M metagenome (GOLD analysis project Ga0111538, IMG submission 79669) | Bulk soil microbial communities from a Populus tree surrounding site in Tennessee, USA - Soil MetaG P. TD hybrid SBSTD1 (version 2)... | ecosystem: Environmental > Terrestrial > Soil >... | reverse complement strand
GTCGGCAAATCGGTCTTCGTCGAGCCGTTCGGGTGGCTGTTCGGGAAGCGGCACTTCATCATCGTGAACAGCCGCGAGCAGTTGATCGGGCAGTTCAACGGGCATCTGTCCAGTCGTGTGGTGGTGTTCGCCGACGAAGCGGTGTGGGGCGGGCACAAGCAGGACGAGGGGACGCTCAAGCGGCTCGTCACGCAGGACACGGTGACGATCCGCCGCCTGTACCAAGAGGCAGTGACGGAGCCGAACTGCGTGCATTTGTTCATGGCGACGAACGAAGGCTGGCCGTTCCCCGCCGGCAACCTCGAACGCCGGCTCGTCGTCCTCGACGTCGCCGGGCAGCAATCCGAAGCGTACTACCACGCGCTGTGGGACGAAATCAAAACACCCGGGTTCCACGCCGCGCTCCTGGCGACGCTCCTCGCGCGCTACGTCGATGAGGACAATCTGCGCCGCGGGCTGGACACGAAGGCGTTGGCCGAGGTGAAGCAACTCTCGGCGTCGCCGGTGCAGCAGTGGTGGCACCAACTGCTCGAAGATGGACAGATCGCGCCGGACCACGCGTGGCCGACGTTTATCGCGACGAAAGCGTTGTACACGCAGTACTGCGACGACATGGGGCATCGGCGCGCGGGCGTCGCGCTGCGCGGGACCCAGCACGCATTCAGCCGGCAAATTCAGTCATTGTTGCCGAATCATCCGAAAAGCAAACAGCAACGCGACGGGATGCGCGTCGAGCGCGGCTATCCGCTGCCCACGCTCGACCGCTGTCGGCAGCATTTTGATTTCGTCACCGGGTCCTCTCACGACTGGCCGCGGGACGATGATTGAACCGGTTGTGATTTCCTCGCGGGGCGTCACGACATTTGGTATGGGGCTAAAGTCCCATCGAAATTACGTACCGAATGAAAGAAATTATAGGGAACTCAACGCGATCGTGATCTATTTTTCCTCCATGCGACGCGGAGGCGATTCGGCGATTTATTGCGAGCTGAATGTGCGCGAACGCGACGCGGTGAACGACATGAAGGTCCGCGGCGGCTTCCAGAGTGACGCCAGCCTGCTGCGATCGGCGCTGTACTTCTACGCTCGACATTTCGACCTGCACCTCGACACCGCCCTGTTTGCGCTCCGCAACCCGAACGAACGTCGAACCTGCGCCGCCGCTCGTCACCGGTAAGTCCACTCGCGTCGTCGTGATCGTCGTGCGTACTCCCGAGGAGTGTGTGCCATTGCTCATGCCCCAGCGACACAGAAAGGACCCCGCGATGTCCCGTCCCGCCTCCCGCTCCGGACGCCTCCGTCACGCCCGCCACGACCGGGGGCTCTGTTCCAGATGCAAGCAGCCCGTCACCCGCGACCCGCTCACCCACAAGTTCCCCTGGGAATGCGCAACGTGCCACCTGAAACGGTACGCCACTCAACGCCGTTCCAGCGAAAAATTCCGCGAGACGTGCAAGGCCAAAGGGCAATGCCTGCGCTGCGGCCGAGACGTCAAGCGCACGAACCCGAACACGGGGCTCACCTACGTCTATTGCGACAACTGCCGGCGGATACAGAGCGAGAAACGCCGCGTGACGAAAGACGAGTCCAAAGCCCGGGACAATAAACGCGTATTGATCGACGCCACGGCCGCCGCCTATCTCGTGGCCTACCGCGCCGCCCTCCTGGACCTGCTCCAATGAGAGCCGCGCCCACGCTCCGACTCGACGAGCCTCCGCTCGCGTCCCGCTTCTGCCGGACCTGCGTCTGGTGGAAACGACGCGCGTCAGACATCGGGACCTGCTGGCAGCCCGACCAGTGCGGCGTCACCGTGGACCAGCACGACACGTGCCTCCACCACGCCCCGAAAGTGTTCCACGTGACACCCGAAGAGCGATGAGATGTCGAAGGACCCGACACTCAAGACGATCCTCGAAGTGATCTACTACATTCCCGATCATCGGCCGACCGCGCCGACGCCGCTCGTCGCGCAGGGATTCGTGATTGACATCGAGGCCGGCGATGCGTTCCTGCCAACGCCCGAGGCCGACCTGCTCTCGTTTCACGAGAAACGGAAGGACCTGCCACCGGTGGACGTGCGCGTCGTGGTGCCGAAGGGCGGGTATCTCTACCGGATGGAGCGACAGTTCGTGCGCAAGCGGCTGAAGAGCGAGACCGTGCCCGTCGATTAACGCCGGCCGGCGTATTCGCGCGCGTCCCGAATCTCTCGCGTCGCCGCGGAGCGCGCCGCCTGCACCGTCTGCTGCACCAACTCGCGCGCTTCCTCCGGATCCATATTCCGCCAGCTCGGATCCGCGAACAACTCCGCGAGCGCCGTTTTCGTCGCTTGCCTGAGCTGCTGCCGCTCCGCGACCGTCAACGTGATCGCCGGATAGACGCTCGTCGCCTGGAGCTTCTTCGCCGGCACCGCAATGTTCGTGATGTTCAGCGCCGCCAACCCCTGCACCACCGGGTCCCCACTCGCATAGCCCGGACTGATCGGACTGATGCCGCGCATGAACCAATTGCCCTGCCGCTCAATCTGTTCGCCCAAGGTCCCGATCTTCGGCGCCACCCCTTCTGAGGCGACGGGCGCAATCGACCGCCACCCCTCGACCACGCCCTCTGGTTCGCGCACCACTGGATCGTACGCCTGCGAGATGTTGCGCTGAAGTCCCGAGAACGGCGACCAACTCTGCGCCCACCGCTCGATAAACTGATCACCGAACCGCTCGTAATCGGACAGCGCCCGGTTGAGATCCGAGATGCCGGCGAGGAACGACTGATCGAGCACCGAGCCGCCGGCCGCCAGGAGCACCTGTTGCGGATCGACGCCCTCCCCGCGCTTGAACAAATCGAACGCATTCGCAATCGCGAAGAGCGGCTGACTGAGCGGCTGCGCGAGGTCGGCGAAGGGGACCCACGCGTCGCCGATTTTCAGGCTGTTCGGTTTCCATCCATTGCGCATCAACGCCGCGCGCTCTTCCGGATCTTTCGGCCCCGTCCCACTGATGTTCCCCGCACTCGCCCACCACGCCAAGGTCCCCAGCGCCGCCGTTCCCGTCACCATCCGCCCAATCGCCTCGGCCTGCTCGCGCCCGCCGGCCGCCAGCGCCGCCCTGGTCTGCGACGTCAGAAACGCCGCCGGCGTCGCCTCGATGCCCTGGCGGAGCAGATTGCCGGGCGTGCGCACGAACGGCAGAATGAAATCGATCCACTTGTTCTGCGACTTCAGATGCGTCAAGCCTTCGACGAGCTTGCCGCCCTTCTCCTTGTAGACCGCGTTGAGCGCCGCTTGATTGGCCGCCTCATGGATCGCCTTCGGCGGCGCCAACGTCCACTCCGCGATCTGCGCGGCCCGTAGCGGTTCAGGCACCTTCTGCTGCCGCGCGTGCGCGTAGAGCCGGGCCAGTAGCTCCGACTTGTAATTGACCTTGTAGAAGACTTGATCCTCGGCTTCGAGCAGGCGCCCGGTCCAATTCAGCGGATTCGCGCCGCCGCCCTGGAGTTCCTTGCGCGCGACATCGAATGTGCCCAACGCGTCGCGCGTGAAGCCGTGCTTCAGCGCAAAGCGGCCGTCTTCGAGCCCCTCCAGGAGCCCGGTCATCGCGCCCTTCATCCGCTCATAGGCTTCGCCCGCGTAGATCGTCCGGTCTTTCCCTGTCAGCGCCGTCCGGCCCACATCCCACGCCAGCGCCGCCGGCTGCGACACCATGCGGAACACCGCATTCGAGGTGTTGCCGAGCAGGTTCCGTAGATGCGTGCGCGGCCCGCTCAGGATGTTGCTGAAGAAATATCCCTTGAACCAATCCAGCGTCCCGGCCTTCGTCAACCCACGAATGAAATTCATTTTCGCGATCGGATCGTTGCCCAGCCCCGCCCAATCGGCGGCCAACGTGGTCGGGTCCAGCCCCGCCCGCGTCGCCCCCTTGATCATCTCCTCGATCGCCTTCATGTCTTGCGTCTTCAGCGCCTTCGCGACGCGCCCCAGCGACCCGAGCGCCCGCCCGGTCTCCGCCCGCACGCCCAACGTGTTCGCCGTCAGCACGATCGTTTCCAGCACCGCCTGGACCTGCTCCAACTTCATCGCGTCAGTCGCGTCGCCGCGGATGATCGCCTCGGAGAGTTCTGTCACGCGATTCATCGACTCGTTGAGCGCCCCACGCGCCGCCGTCATCTGCACGTCGTTCATCGTCGAACCCTTCGGCAAGAGCTTGTTCTTCTCGACGATCTCGTACGCCGCCAGCGCGTTACTGCGGTCGATCGGCTGGACGCCGCGGCGCTGGGCGCTGAAATGACGATTGCGCTCGATGATCTCCGAGACGCCGTCCCGGAACGGTTCGGGCAGATGCTGGAGGTACCGCTGTTCGCCCTCGATGCGCTCGGGGCTGAGCGGCTGCTGCGCCGGGACCGGCTCGCCGATCACCTTCCCGATGCGCGTCCGCATCGCGTGCGTGGGCGCCTCGGGACCATAGGCCCCGGACGGCCCTGACGGGCCGCCAGGCGGCATCTTGAGGGGTTTGAGCGGCGGGTAGATACTCTCGCCCAAGCCGCCGCCGCCTTCGGGCGGCAGCCCCTGCATCCGGCGCCAACCGCGCCGAAACGCCGCCGACGCGGCATCCGGGGGCACCGCCCCGAGGCCGCCGTGCAGGTATTGAATGTCGTCTGGAGGCGGGGTTACTCCGCCGGCGGCACCTTGAACGTCGCCTCCACCCAGGCTCTCGCCAAGGGGTCCGACATCGCCGCCGCCCGCGCCCTCGCCTCGGCCTCCGCCTCCGCGAACGCCTGCGGCCTCAAGCGGTCCAACTCCGCCTTCGCCTGCTGGAGCGCCAACCTCGCCGCGGATGACAACGGCTTGCTCTGGGGTGACGACGCGGTGCTGAGTGGCGCCGTCGAGGGTGTCGTAGAGGTGGGCTCGGAAGGCATCGACATCAGTATAGCCCGCCGTCTGATCGAGCACCCACTGGACATCGCGCGGCGGCGCGCCCGGCGTCGAATTGTCCACGATGTCGAAAATCACCCGGTCGTCCTGACCGTACTTCGCGTGCAGCTCCGCGAGCGTCTGCGGCGACGCGAGGTGCGTCTGGATAAAGTCGTCGATCGGCACCGGCCGCCCCGTCGTATTCGTGCGCGTCAACGTGCGCTTGAACGCCTCCAGCGGATCGAGGTGCACATAGTTCACGATCACGCCGCGCCCACTCAGTAACGCCTGATTGATCTGTCGCGCCGCGCGCACCGGATCGCGCAGCGTCGTATCGAGCGTGGCGTACGCGATCGGAGACAGCGCTTTCTCCGACGTGGATTTGCCGACGCCCGGCCCGCCCCCCATCATCAGGATCGGCTGACTGTTGTCCGGCGGCGCGTCCCGGAGCGCCTGCGTGTACGCCAGATCCGTCAACCGCGTCGCACTGCTCCGCACCGCGTGATAGTTCGCCCAATCCTTCTTCTCTGGATCCGTGTGCGCGCCGATCAGCTCGCTGAAGTTGTCGCCGTTATAGAGCCGCGGATGCGCCGCTTCGTTCGCGTCGATGATCTCCTGCGTGTGGTGCGCCACGTAGTCAATGACGTCAAGTTCCTTCGCCGCATGCGGCGTCCCCAGCTTCTTCGGCAGCCCCCACATCTGACCCGGCGCCACATCCCAAGCATTCCCCGTCGGGTCTTCCTGCAAGTACTTCGTCTTCGCTTCATACTTCGTGTTTTGCTCGTAGTACGCGCGTTCACGCGCGGAGCGGACAATATCCTCCGTCTGCGCGGTATAGCGCCCCTTGCCCGCCATCCAATCATCAAGCGCCCGCCGCACCTGGAGGCCCGTGCGCGTTTTTCCGGTGCGATTGATGTCTTCGATGACCGAGGCGTTGCCCTCGCGCGGCAACCGGAGATAATCGTGGCCCCCCTTGCCGAACCCAGACGCAATGGGAATGACCGCGCCGGGTTCGTACGTGTACTCCTCCATCTCGCTGCGAATCTTCCGGACTTGCCGCTTCTCAATCTCCGGCAGATCCGCGAACCGGTGCGGCACCGGCGCCTCAATGAGCGCGCGGTACGTCAGCACCGGCTCCGGGCCAGCCACCCGCATGGCCTGCGACGTCGGCGCGTTGGCCTTCGCTGCCGCGATCTCCTCCTTCGTCAGCCGCGAGTAGTTCGCCTTCATGCCGCGCGTGCTTTGAAACGCTTCCGTCCGAGACGTCGCTTGCCGATGTGCCTCCTCGCGCGCATTCCGCACCAGCCACGCGTCCACGTACGCCGCCGGATCGTTCTTCGAGTACTTCTCCGCGTCTTCGAGGACGCGACGCATGATCGGCGCGTAGGTGCGCGGATGACCGACCTGCTCCGTCAACCCCGCTTCAAGCACCGCGCGCGGATCGCGCGGCCCGGCCACCGGCAGCTCGGGGGCCGCCTCTTCCCACGGCGACCCGGCCGGGACATGGATCACGTTGTCGGTCGGCGTCAGCTCCTTCACCCGCGAGACGACGTGGGCGCCGTACGCTCGCGCGCCGGCTTCATCGAAGCCGGTCTGGTCCATCACGTACGCGAGGTACTCGGCGTCCGCCTTCGATCGCTTCGGCCCCGGTTTCGCGATGATGTACGCGGCCTTATCGAGATCCGATTCAAACTGGGTCTTGGACAGCCCGTAATTCGGTGACCCCTTCGCCAACGCTTTCGGCAACGGCGCAAACGTCCGGCCGGTGCGCATCGGCGGCGCGCCTTCCGCGACGACAGGCGTCTCGGGCCGCACCGGCGTCGTCTCTGCCCCCGGCTTCTTCGTGATCAACCCTCGCGCCTGCTCCGGGCTGATCGACCCGATCTGCTCGTCACTCAGCCCCAACGCCTTGAGCTTCGAGACCACGAACGGCCCGTGCGCATGCGTGGGCGTCGTTTCGGTCACCGGTGTCGTCTCGGTCACCGGTGTCGTCTCGGCGACCGGCGTCGTCTCACCCACCGGCGTCGGCTCGACCGGCGCCACGCTCAACCGATCGTGCGCCTGCTGCGGCGTCATCTTGTCGATGTCCGCCTGCGTGTAGCCGAGCGCCCGAAGCCGCGTCTGCATCGGCTTCGTGATCATCATCGGCACGCCGGTCGGCGTCGGCGTCGGCGTCGGCGCGACCGCGGGCGCTGCCGCCGCTGGCGGCGGTGTCGGCGGCTCGATCAACTCGATCCGCACCCCACGACGCATCGGCGTCGGCGACGGCGCCGCCACCGGCGGAGCGGGCGGGGCGGGCGTCGGCGGCGCTTGCCAATTCCGTTTCTGTTCCGCCGCCTGCATCTTCAATTCGAGGAGGCCATTCTCCAGTTCCGTCACACGGGTCAAATCGCCGGCGCGCTGTGCTTCCGCGCGCTGTAGCGTGAGGTCAAACATCTGCCGTTCGATCTGCGCGTCAATCGCGGCCATCGCCTGCGCACGGGGATCCACTGACGGACGCGGGGCCGCCGGCTTGACGGGCGTCGGAACCACCGGCGGCGGCGGCGCCGGGGGCTCGCGCGGCACCACGATCCGAATCCCACGGCGCATCGGCGCCGCCTCTGCCGCGGGCAACGAGACCGCAGGCGCGGCCGTCGTCGCGGCCGTCGTCGCGGCCGTCGCGGCGGGCGCTGCGAGGCGCTGCGCCATGCGCCCTTCCATGGCGCCGAACGGCGTGCCCAAGGCGAGGCCCGTTCCACCCGCCGTCAACGCGCCGCCCACGGTCGGCGTGCGCCCTTCCCCGAGTTCCGTCAAGCCGTATTGCCCGCCGCTCAGTAACGCGCCTTCGGCGCCGCGTCGGACAATGCCCCCGAGTACGCTCCGCGCATTCCCAAAGGCCGGAATCGCGCTGACGCCGCCGGCCACCAGCGCGGTGAACGGGTTGATCCGTTCACGGACGCCTGACGCGACTTCCAATCCCTGTCCCATCGATGAGCCTAGAACGCCGCCGGCCGCGCCGCCGACCGCCGCGCCAGGCGGCCCACCCAGCCCGAAGCCAATCGCCGAGCCCGCAAACGCCGGCAACGACTCAACAGCCGACGTCAACACTGACCCCCAAAAGCCCGGCGCGTGGGTCTTTGTCGCGACGCCCGCAAACGGATCGTCCCACGCGGTCTGTTCCCGTTCCGCCGACGACGGCGAGGGCGCGGACGGTCGCACCGACGACGACGGTCGCGCGACCTTGAGCGGGACGCCGGCAAACAGATCGTCTTGACTCATGACCCTACTTCCAGACTTGCCCCTGCATCACGAGCGTCCGATACATCTCCATGATCGTGTCTTCGTTGACCGGCTGATTGTTCAGCTTCAACGTCGCAATCGCCTGCTGCCGTTGTGAGGGCGTCAACACCGGCCGCACCCCACCAGGCCGCTGTGGCGTGATCGGCACGTTGCCTTGCACCAACAACCGGTTGTGCTCCGCGAGAATCGACGTGTCATTGACCGGCTGCCCCTGCTGTCGCAGGCTCTGGGTCGCCTGCGCCCGTTGCTGCGGCGTGATCACCGGCCGCACCCCCGGCGGCGGCGCTGATCCAGGCGGCGGCGCCATCCTCAACGACGTACCGCTGCGAATCCCTGCCGGCGGCTGGAAATCCCCAAACGCCTTCGTGACGTCCACCTCCACCTCGCCTGGTCGCGACGGCGCCGCGGTCGGCGCCGCGCGTGGCCCGCCCACACCGCCGGGTTTGTTTTGCAGGTTGCGCATCACCACCGCAATCCCCGCCTCACTGTCGTCGAGCTGTTGCTCCCCGCTCGCCGCCCGTCGCTGGTTCTCCGCCTGCAACATCTGCGTCGCTTGCGCCCGGAGCGGATCGGCCCCACCCGGCGCGCCACCCGCGCCCGCCGCGCCGCCCCCGCCCGCCGCGCCAGGAGCTTTGATCAACGGTCGATTCGTCGGCCCGCCATAGAAGTTCTTCACGTACTTGGCCGCCTCGGTTAAATCCGCATTCGGATGCACCGCGACCTGTTGCGGCCACCCCTCCGCGATCCGACTGAGCGTCTCGTCAAGAGGCAACCCTTCCCGGAGCACGCTATCGACCCACGCCTGCGAGCCGCGGGGGAAGTTCGGGTTATCCAACGCCCGCGGATCCGGCTTCGGCTCACCTGGTCCTTTCACCGCCGGGTGGTACACCGTCCGCGCTCCGGGCATCGGCTCACCCGGCAGCGGGTTCCACTCCCATTCTTCAATCTCCGTGCCTCCCGGCCCTGCCCGCTTGCGCCACGATCCCGTTCGCGCCGGCTCCGCCGCGAACTTGATGTCGTGCTTGATCATCAACTGCTCTTTGAGCCGCGCTTTCTTCGCCGGGTCCTGCTCATGCTGATACTGGTCCACGAGACCTTGCAGCTCGAAATCCTTCAACCCCTTCGCCGCCGCTTCCGCCGCCCGCGCGTCAATGCCAGCTTGCCGATCGGCCGCGGCTTCCCGCCGCGACTCGGCCAGATCCCTGAGCTGGTTTTCCTGATGCGTCCGCAGGCGCTCACGGTCCGCTTTGTCTTCCGCATCGAGCTGCATCTGCCGCTGACGCTGCTCTTCGATCCGCGCCGCCGCATCGCGCTGCGCCAGCGTTTGCAGGAGCGTGTCCGTCGCCGCCGACCACGGATTGATGAGACCGTCCGCCATTTACCGTCTCCCAAACAATTTGCCGATCCCCTTGCTGATCTTCTTCGCGCCCGGCAATTTGCTGAGCCCCTTACCGACCGCCTTCGAGCCGGGCACGCCAGGCACCCCGCGACTGAGCGCCGGCGCCGGCACCTTCGAGAGGCCCGGCGGCAGCGTCGGTTTACGAATCAACTGGCCCAATCCACTCGGCATCGTCTTGCCGAGATCCGCGGCGGCGAGCGGCGACTCCCAGAAGCGCGACCCACCACCAGGCAACCCCGGCAGCGACGGCAACTGCGCCGCCCCCAGGCCGCCGCCTTTGACGAGCGCCGGATCACGCGGGATGGGCACCGGCATCGTGCGAGCCAGCCCCTCGTCTTCTGGCGCCAACGGCACCATGTCACGCGTCTCCATCTCGACGGGCGGGGCCTCGGGCACCACGCGCGGCTCGACGGGCGCGCCAGCCTCCTCCTGCGCCATCAGATCCTGGAGCGCCTTGTTGTTCAACATCCGCGCGAGTTCATCATCGTCTTGCGGCGCCGCATCGAGTGCCGTCTCATTGATCGCCATCATCGTCTCCCCAGCAGCGCCGCGACCTGCTGTTTCCACAATTCATTGCCCTTCTTGTCCTGCTTGCCGATCACGTTCAACCCCTCGTGCCGGAGACGCTGGCCTTCCGGCCCCATGCCTTCGAGCGCCCGATAGAGCAGGTCGAGATTGCCGTACCCGAGTTTCTTTGCCAGATCCTTCCGACTGCCGACCGTCGCGTTCTGATGCCCCTTGATCGCCCCCGCCACCGCACCGGCCCCCGCACCAATCGCTGTGCCGACCCCTGGGATCACGGATCCGATCGTCGCGCCCTTCGACGCCCAGTCGGCCGCCGTGCGCGCCTTACCCGCGGGCAGATACGGCGCAATAATCCCCGCCACTAATCCCGCCGGCCCGGCGACCATGTTGGCCGCGCCCAGCGCGCCGGTCGCGCCGCCCGAGGTCGCGCCAAACATTTTCGCCAACCCGCTCGGTCCCTTCGCGGCCGTGCCTGCGGTCTTCGCCGCAGTCGAGGCGCCCGTCGTTCCGCTACCCGCCAACGAGGACGCCATCGTTGGTGAGGTAAAAGTCTGCCCCCCGAAACTGACGGGCAACCCCTTGGCCGCCGTGCCGGCCCCGCCGCCAAAACTCACCCCTGCCATCGGATTGCGCGCGACCTGCGCCGCAACGCTCGGCGCCGCTGCTGCTGCCGCTTTCGGAAACGCCGCGCCCGCGACCGTGGCCCCAAGCCCCGCGATCCCGAGCGCGTTCTCCCAGAAGCCGCTGCCCTTCTGCTCCGCCGGCTGATAGGCCGGCATCGCCGCGCCGTCCCCACCACGCGGGACCGCCGGCCCACCCGGCGCCGTCGCCGCCGGCGGCGCCATCAACTGCTGCATCGCGCGGTTCTGCATCACGTCCGCGAGCTGCTTGCCCTCGGCGCCGAACGCACTCGGCCGCGAGCCGCCCTGGAAATGCAACTCCGGCACGCGTGAACGGAACCGGCTGACGTCCGCAAACTTGACGTCCTCCATGTTCTTCATCAGCGCCGCGATCTGCGCGTTCCGAAACGCTTGCGCTTCCGCTTCGCGCCCGCCGCGCGCTTCGTTGACGGCCGCATTACGCGCCTCGATCTCCGCCCGCGCCCGATTGACCGCCGCCACTTCGGTATCGCGCGCCTGCGTCAGCGCGTTCGTGTTCTCCACGCCGCGATTCTGCGTCTTCGCCCCGGCGTAGGTCGCAATCGTCGGCCCGGCGGTCTTGAGCACCTCGCCCCAGTTGATGTTGATCGCCATCGTGTCCTCTACCTTGGGATCAGATTCTGCAACGCCGCGTTGTTATAGAAGGCTTCCCGATCCGCGACGTTGAAACCCATCGTGTCCCCGAACTGCCGGTCCTGCATCAGCATCCGCATCAGATCGAGATTGAGGCCGCCGAGCCCCAGCTCCTTCTTGAGCGCCAACTCCTGCGCCGCTGTCCCGACACCCGCTTCAATCCCGAGCTTCTTCATCGCCGCGTCCAGCTCCGCCATTTCCTTCTGTAACGCGCGCACCTGGTCGTCCGAGAGCATCCCGCGCAAACTCGTCAGCGCGTCCTTGATCTCATCGCGACGCGTCTGGATCTCGCGCCCCACCAACTGCGACTCGAACATGCCCGCCGCTTGTCCGGCCCGCTCACCCGCGTAGCGCCGCTCCGCATCAAGCGACCCCGAGTCACCCAGCCCCTTCGCGCTCGCCCGCTCCGCCGCTTCACTGATGTCTTGCCGACGCTGCCGATCTTGCGCCGCCACAAACGGCTCGACCTGCTGTCGAATCATCGGATCGTTGCGATCGACATTCAGCGGCTGCACGGCGCGTTCGAGATACGAATTGCGCACGACATCCTGCGTGCCCTGATTGGTCGTCGCACTCGTCGGCGGCGCCCCCGGCGTGGCACTCGCCGTTTCAGATCCGCGCGCCTGCCCCACAATCGCGGTGCCCGGCACACTCGGCTCGCCCGCGCCACCAGGCGCCCCGGACGGGACGAGCCCGGTGCCGGGTGCCGGCGCGCCCGACGCCGCCACTTGCTCGGGCGTCGCCATCGTCTTCGGAATCCACCCGCCATTGACGAACACGCCGCCGCCGATCGACGCGAACGGATCGGGCGACGTCGGCGCACTCGGCGCGCTCGGGGCCGCCGCTGGCGCGGCGGGCGCCCCCGTCTCGGGCGCCGCCATGCTTTTCGGTATCCAGCCGCCGTTCTGAAACACGCCGCCGCCGATCGACGCGAACGGATCGGGCGACGTGGGCGTCTCAGCGCCAGGCGCAGGCGGCGGACTGTAGGGCGAAGGCGGCGGCGCAGCCGGCGACGCAGGTGCGCCCGCACCAGGCTGTTGCTTCCGCTCCCACTCGTCGATCTGGTCCTGGCTGGCCATGTTCTTCGGAATCCAGCCGCCACCCGCCGTTTCGATGCCACCACCAATTGAGGCGAACGGATCAGTCGCCATACATCACGCCTTCATCTGCGCCAAGAGCGCCTGCCGGTCCGTTGCTTCCGGCCCGAGAATTTCCTGAATGCGTCGCATCAGTTCCGCGTACGTGCTCTGATCGGTCGGCAACGACGAGCCGGGGACGGACGTCGCATTCGGATCCATCAGCGCCGGCAACGCCGAGTCCGCCGCGCCGCCGCCACCCGTCCCGTCATCGACGAGGTACTGCGCTTCCGAGGCCCCGCCGATGTCGCGGTAGAGATCGACCCACTTGCCGTCGATCATCACCTTCTCGTTTTTGATGTCGCCGACTTTGCCACCGCGCGCTTCGATCTCCGGGACCAGCGAGCGGATGTATTCCTCGGCGAGTTGCTTCGCCGCCTGCTCGTTCTTCGCGCCCTGCACCGTCGGCGCATAATTTTGCGCCGCCGCCTGGAGGTAGCCGCTCACCGTGCCGTGGTGCGACGAGAACGGCGAGGTCGGCGCCGACTTCTCCCCGGTCGGCGGCGGCACGTCCGGCACCGGCAACGTGGTACTTCCGCCTGTGTCCATCGTGTGCGCGTCGGCCGGATTAGGCGGCGGCACGTCCGCCGGGTCCTGCATCTGCATCAGCAGCGCCTTGCGCTCGATTTCGTCCTGGCGATCTTGATCGCTCTGATCGGCGTACATCACACCGCTACCCTGCCCTTCACGAGCGCAGCCGACGCCGCGCCTTCGTACGAGTACGACAAGACGTCACACTCGAACTGATCTGGCGGATTGCGATCCCGTTGGGCAATCACCAAGTCGGGGCGCTCCTCTTCGACGAGGCGCGCCACCAACGTCCGATCCGTGCAATCGAAGTACGCCGTCCGATCCAAGCCGTCGGTCACCGTCGTGCTGAGTTGTTCGACACCGACGCGTCGCGTCGCCGGCACTTTGCGCAGCAACGTCCCATCGCCGCAGCCCAGATCGATCACCGTTCCGAATGTCCGACCGGCGATCTCAGTGAGCAACACCGCATGCGCCGCGTGCATCGCCTCGTCGGTGATGAACCCGTTTTTGAGCGACGGGCGCGGAATCGCGATCCGCGTCTGCCGGTACGGGAACAGCAATCCCGTCGCGCCTTCGGCCGGGTACCCGGTCCCGTGGTACCGAATCTCGGCCGTCGTCGCCAGCGCATCGGTCGGCACCGACGCGCGGAACACCGGCGTGAACACTTCCGCGACCCCGTGGAGACTCGACCACCGCACCGGCCACGACAACATCGCGTGCATCCACGCGCGTTCACACGGCGGGAGGAGCGCGATCATCTCGACGGCCTGCTCCTTCGTCGCGAGACAGTCGAAGCTGCACGGCAAGTGACTGACCGGCCGGATACCAAACCAGCGCAGCAGCATATTGGTGCCCTGCACGTCCGTCTTGCCATACGACATCGGGTACGTCGTGTCGAACCAGTGCTCGCGCACCCACGCCGTCTCAAAGAACGATCGACAACAGGGCGGGTACCCGAGCAAGCGCCCGATCTGCTCGTCGTTACTCTCAGCCCACGCCTCGGTCCATCGTTCGACCGCGTCCGGGCGCGTGATCGCCACGCGCAGATCGAACGGCTCGCCCTCCGCGAGCGGGCGCGTCGCCGAGCTATACCCAGACGTCCGCGCCAACTTCCCAAGCGGCAGCACCACGAGCCCGTGCGCCGCCATCTGCCGCGTCAGATCCAGGTGCCCGTCTGGCGACACGGCTTGCAGGGCACTCGGTTTCTGCCCGAGCACCACGGCCTGCCGTTCCGCGTCGAGGTACGCAGCGGACACGCGCCGCATGCGCGGCTCCCACACGGTGCGCGCCTCGGCCGACGTCCACGTGATCCGGGGGTCCCACTCCGGCAACCGAAAATTCAACCGCTTCATGACTTCTTCCCGTAATCGGTGTGATCCCCGTGACTGTCTCCGTGTGGCGTATCGCCGTGCGTCGTCACCATCCGCAGCGACGACGCCGGCTGCCCGAGGAGTTCGGCTTCGACCGCCGGCCGGCGAAGCGATTGAGAGATCGGCGTCTTTCCCTCGGCGGCCAACGCCGCTTCAATGTCGGCGAAGAGCGCCATCAACAGCCCGCAGTGAATCGACCGATTGCGCCAATCGCCGTCAATCCCTTCCCCGGGACAATGGCCCCCGCACGCCGCGAAAAACCGGCACCCCTGGCAGCCGCCATCCTCCTGCGGCGTGAGGTACAAGAGCAGCGATCGCTCGCGGCCGGGGGTGTCGGCTTTCATGAACGATACGCCTTGCTTCTCCGTCCGCCCGCAATTTTTCCGCCCGCCCTGGCCGTCAATCCCCCGCACCGCCGAGGTCGTCAACGGATCGCAGTGATTGAGCACGCAATTCGCACCGACCTCGCGGAGCAGCGACTTCTCCATGTCGGCGAACGGCGACACGTGACTGAACCCCACAAGGTCACGACGCAGCCGCCGCATCACCTGAATCGATCGCCCCGTCGAGAGCAACAGCGACGCGCCGTCATCACTATCCACTTCCAATGTGTGCAAGTTCACATAGCGCAAGCCCCGATCGCGCAGCGCCAGCAACCAGTCGATCAACTGATCGAGCCGATCGTCGTCGCCGGCATTGCCGGCGCTCACGGTCACGATCAAGCTCGTGCTGATCCCCTCATCGAGTAACCGCTCCAACGCCGCTTGACTCTTCGCGGTCGTCGCATCCGTCGTTGCATCCTTCGCGTCCTTCGCGCGCCGCGTGCGATTGAGCACGCCGGGACCGTCCATGCTCACGCCGACGCCGGTCCGATATTTCTTGAACAGCGCGAGGTGCCGATCCGTGATGAGCGACGCATTCGTCTGAATCCCCGGCGGCGCGCCTTTGTCTTCCAGCCCCCAGCGGAACAACTCTTCGAGGTCCGCGAGCGGCAACAGCAACGGCTCGCCGCCGAACACCGCGAACGTCGTCTTCCCCCCGTGCCCATCCGGCAATCCAACCCCTTCGGCTTCCGCCGCACGCTTCATCGCCGCGAGGTCGTACGACGGCGTCTTCTCGTTGCCACCGAGCCGCATCGGCTCCTGATAGCAGTAGCTGCACGCGATGTTGCATTTCACGCCGAGGGGCTGAAGTTCAATGCTCATGGTCAAAAATCCGTGTGATTCTCATCGGTGTGCAGGCCCGCGTCCTGATGCCCGGCGTCGCCGTGCGGCGCATCGGTGTGCCCTTGATCGGTGTGCAATGTGTCGGAGTGCGGCACGTCACTGTGGCTGTCACTGTGCGTCACGTCCGCGTGCGACGCGTCCTGATGCAGTACATCGGTGTGACTATCCTCATGCGGAATGTCTGTGTGACTATCCGTATGCGCGCCATCGGTGTGCAGATCGCTGTGCGGCGTGTCGTAGTGCGGGGTGTACAGCGACGCGAGGTCGTCGTGCGTGTCCTGATGGACCGCGTCTGAATGCGTCACGTCCTGATGCGGGACGTCATCGTGGAATTGGTCGTTGTGCACATCGACGTGCGGCGCGTCGGTGTGCGTATCGTCGTGCGTCCCCGCATCCCCGTGCGTATCGGTGTGAATCGGCGTGTCGCCATGATTATCGTAATGGTCCCCGTCGATCTGTTGATCCCCGTGCGCATCCCAGTGCTGCATCCCGTCACAGTGCTGGAACGCATCCGTGTGCCCTTGGCAATCCCCGTGCGTCTGATCCGTGTGCGAGTCGCTGTGGTTCAGGATCTGATCGCCGTGCTGATCGAAGTGCCCGGCGTCCGAGTGGTAATCCTGGAACGGCACGTCGTGAAACGCCTGATCCTGGTGCGCCGTGTCCCCGTGCGGACTATCGGTGTGCGCATCGATGTGATTGAAATCGGTGTGCGGAATGTCCACGTGCGCGACGTCGGTATGCGTGTCGTTATGAGCGACATCCGAGTGCGTGTCGAGGTGCACGTTATCGGTGTGAAAATCATTGTGAATGACGTCCGCATGGGTCCCGTCGCCGTGCGCCGTGTCCCCATGACTGTCCACGTGAATCGCATCCACGTGCGCGATGTCGCCGTGCTCCGCGTCGGCGTGCCCGCTGTCCGCGTGCAGCACGTCCGTGTGCGGCTCCTGAATCTGATGGTCCTCTTTCACCCAGAACGTGATCTGCCCGAGGAAATAGGCGCCGGCCGACACCGCCGCCCAATTCTGCGACCCAAACGGATCGACATGGAAATAGAGATACCCTTGACCGGGATTCGTGCTCACCACGGCGTTCGTGCGAAACCCCGTCGCATCCCACGCGAGCGCGAGGCGCACAGACATATTCCGCGCCGCCAACCGATTGTCGGGAATGATCAGGAGCAACACGCCCGGCGTCCCCGTAATCGTCATCGCCGTCAAATGGAACGACACGGTCATCTTGTTACCGTCCAACTGATAGGCAAATGTGTTGACCGTCCCAGGCGCCCACGACCCGCCACTGCCGGTAAACCACGACGCACTCCACGGCGCATCAATCCACTGATCCGCCTTGAGCAGTAGGCGCCATCCGCCGCCGCGAATCTTCTGGAGATCCACGGACTCCCGAGGGTTGAGCATGTAGCGCATCCCCCCAGGGCAATACAGCCGATCAGCCGCCGCGCCCGAGGGGTGCGCGTGCAGCAGCCGCAGCGCGTAATTCCCGTCATTGACGAGCGTGCGGATCTCGTCGTCCGGCACCCCCGCTGACGTAAACGCCAGCACCAACAAATCGCGCGCCGTGGGGATAATCCGCCACGTTTTCGCGGCCCAATGATTCGGCATCGACACGGTAAACATCGACGCCGACATCTGAAAGTACGCGATTGACTGATCGATACTCGACGACGCAATGACCCACCGCGCCTTCGGCGCGTTGTAAATCAACGTCACGAACATCGACGGGTGCACGACAAATTCACTGCTCGCATTGACCGGCAGCGGCTGACGCGGCAACCGAAACCGATTGCGCGCAAACGATCCCTGCCCTTCCGGGGAATTCTCGTGCGCCAGCCGAATGTGCCGCCCCTGTTCGGTGACGTTTTCGAGAACGAGCACGCGCCCATCGAGCACGTTGCCGGCCGCATCGAGCGGCACGCGCAAACCAGAAATCATCGCGCCGTCGCTCGCCGGGTTCACACGCAGCACCGACGCCGTGTTGAATCCGCCAGGATCGTAGTTGTGGATCAATGGGACATTGAGGTTATCGGTGACGATGTCCGAAAAGACCAAGCGCCCCGTACTCAACGTCTCCGCATGGACTTCAGTGTGCCCGCCGGCCTCCGTGTGTTCGACACCCCACCCCGTACGAATCCGCGACACGAGATTGTCAAACTCCGCCACGAGCGCCGACCCCAGCGCCTGGAGCTTCTCGCGGTTAATCAGCGCGAGCCTCACGCGCTGCCCTCCTCGCGCCGTGGGCGGAACGCCAACTGATCGAGACTCCACGTCTGCGCAGACGCCACGTCATCGCCCAACTCGAATTGCAGCATGTTCATGCCGCTGAGACTGAGACTGTCCAGCGGACGCACGACGTACGCTTCCGTCCCCACGGCCGCCAGCGACACGAGCCGCGTCAACGTCTCGACGCCCAGGTTGCGAATGAGCCGCACGATCACCGTCGCCGCCGACGCCGAGGCCACCAGCACGGCCGAAAGAATCCCAAACTTCTGGTACACCTGCCCGAGCGCGAATGGCCGACTGATCGCGTAGGCACGAAAGATCGTCCCGTTGTCGGTCGCGCCGACATCGCCGAAATGCAGATACGTCTGCCCGCCCCCGGCCATTGAGGTCAACCCGGTCCCGAACACCGGCTGCATCTTCAAGTCCGGCCGCTGAAACAACGTGAACGACACGGCGGCAGCGGGCAGCCCATCGTGATAGAGCGAGGCCCCGTACTGCGTCTCGTAGACAAACAAGCGATTCGCCGTAGACGCGTTGTCCAACGGCACGGCGTACCAGACTTGATCCAACTCCGGGTAATGAATCAGGCGCGGATTGACGAGCGCGTTCTTGTTGCGACGCTTCCACGTCGTCTCGACGTTGCCCGCCAGATCCTCAACCCCACGCTGCCCGATGCGACAGAGCCCCTTCGCATCGTCGAGGAAGTAGACGACCGGCAGTCCGTTCTCATCGAGGCCGGCGACGGCGCCTCGCATTGTCGCGCCGCGCGACCAGCTTTCCGTCACCGGGTCGTACGCCGAGGCCAGAATCCCGGTCCGGATCATCTTGTAGACGCGTGACCGTTTAAACGGATACACGGCCCCGTTCACGCCCGCCACGAGCGCCGTGATGCCGCCCCCGCTCAATCCATCGAACGTGATGTATTGCAGCGTCGCCTGCGGCAACCGCTCGTCATTGCCGACGCCGTCATCGGCTGCCACCGGCGTCCACCACACCGTCGCATCCTGGCCAGCCACAAAGTGCGAGCCCGCCAAGAGCAACCGATCTTCATCGACCGTCACATGCTTCGCAGCCCCCGGCGGCCGATACTCACCCACCGCTTCGGACAGCACCCCGGACGAATAGCCCGTCGCGTACGGCGTCCGATCGGTGTAGATCGTGTCCGTCACGAGGAGCGTCGCCATGCGATAGAAGAGGATGTTGTCCAGCGACAACTCAACTTCCCAATGCGTCTGGTCTTCCTTCCGAACGGACGCCGGATCGTCCACGCCGGGCGGGCGCACCACCGCGAGACCGTCCGCCGCCCCGCTCGGCGCAAACGTCGTCACCGTTGACGGCTCAGACCGCCGCACCACGGCCCCACTGACCTGCTGGACGTACCGCACTCGCACGTACCGCGTACCCGAGTACGTGCCGCTCACCCCGGTGTTCGTGACGACCGGCGCCTGGGGCTGGAGAAATCCCGCCCAGCGCAACACGGTGCCGTCCCAGACGAGCAACCGGTCCTCCGATCCTTTCGCCGCGATAAAGAGTTTGCCGTGCAGACTCGCCGCATTCGCGTCGTAGTTCAGCGGCGCAATCGTGACCGCCGTGTTCGCGCGCGGCACGCCGCCTTGCCACGTCCCACCGACGCGCCGATCGAGATGCCCGTTCGCATCGAGCGCCCACAGCTCGTCATTGCCCATATTGTTCGTCGGGGTGTGCCGGAAGAGCGCCACGATCGCCGAATCGAAAATCGATCCGGTGATGTCGATGCCCTCGGTCCCGCGCCGCTTCGCCCCGAGCGCGCCCGCGCGGAAATCGATGTTCCGCGCATCGGTCATCTCGTTCGGCTTGAGCAAGAGCGGACTGTCGGAATCGTTAATCCCGCCGCGCAGGTCCGTGATGAGGATCGGCTCGCCGGCCATCAGAGGACCCCGATCGGTCCCCACCGCCGCTCAGTCATGCCGAACTCCGCGAGCCGGTCATTCTGCGTCCGACTGAAGTACGCGCGCTTCGCGAAGAAATACCGCAGCTCCGACTTCCGCCGTTCGTAGTCTTCCCGCGCCGCCTTGATCGCCGGCCCGTTCTTCTCGATCTTCAGCGCCTCGTCGTACAGCGCCCCGAACACCAGCGCATCGTGGAAATCGATCGGGAACGCCGGCTCATCCCCATCCGCCACCATGTCCGTGCCCAGCGCCAGGACGTCCGCCTTCAACCCGTACGCACTCGACGGCTTCGGGTAGAGCATGACCGACACCGATCGCTTGAGGTGATTGACGACCGCGTAGACGCGCGGATGGCCGCTGTCCATCTGATCGGTGTCGCGCTCGTGGATCTCGTTGATCGACACTTCGTCGAGTACGGCGTGCAGATGGACGGGGTCGTAGATCGAAAACACGTTCGCGACGTCCGCGAAGTGCAACAGAGGATTGTCGGCCGTCGTCTCGGACGTCACCACCGAGCGCCGGGCCTTCGCCATCCCTGGGCTGCTCGTCAGCTCCGCGTTGCGGAGATTCAGCTCACGTTTGATGCGCGTGCGCGCCTCGGGCGTCGTGAGGTTGAGCCGTTCCATGACGGCATCTTGCAACTCCTTGAACGTCATGGACCCCTCTCACATCAACCACCACCAGAGCGAGATACGAGGCACTTCGCGCTCGCGCTCGCGCGGCGGCTCCGGCTTCGGGGGCGGATAGTTGTGGCAGACGATCGCGCCGATGCACCCCGCGATCGTCGTGTGACAATTCACCGCAACGAGCGCGAGAAGCCCGATCACGATCGCCCGCTTCATAGCTTGAGATTCGGCCCGTGCCAGATCCCGAACGCCTGCAACAACCAGATCACGATCGCGAGCACCACGACCACGCGAATCACGAGCTTGATCGGCGGCGACATCGGCACGTACGTCTCCAGCAGATAGAGCGCCAAGCCGAGAATCACGAGCACGATGATGAGCGTGATGATCGACATCGTTCGGGCTCCTCTCGCGCGCGGGTTAGCCCGCGAGCTTCACGGTCTGCATCTCGTCGTGCATCATCCGCAACAGATCCACGAGGCCGTTGGGGGCCAGCCGCGCATGCTCAATGCGCTGCGATTCCGTCTTGTTCGGAAAAAAGACGTGCAACGATGACGTGCCCTCTTCATCGCGCTCCAGCACCAACCACTGGCGGTTGTGATACCGCCCGTGCTTGAGACTGTTGAGCAGCGTGACCTCATCCTCGGTCAGCCGCGTGTCCGAGAGCGGATGCCCGTTGAGAAACACCCGCCGCCGCAAACGCGGGCGCGTCTTTTTGCCCGTCGGATTCCACGGCGTGACGAACGTCGCTTGCGCGACCGTCTCCTGCGGAATCGGCTGCCGCTCCTGAATCAGCGTCAGCCGCTTGAGCACATCGACGAGTTGATTGGCTGCCGCTGCCGGCGCCATCTCGCCGCCCGGGTCCTGATCTTTCGTGTCGTTGTGATTCGTCATGTCCGGCTCCGTGTCCGCTCCGGGGAGCCACGCCCGCCAGAACGTGGCTCCCCCACCTCCGCCCCCTCACCCTTACGCCCCGTTCACGTCATCCACGAACGGATTGATAATTTGCGCGAACCCCAACGCCGCCGCGCCCGTCGTCGCCGATCGCGCGTACGCGTTGTAGATTTCGTCGCCCGCCGCGCGGCCATCGCCCGCAACGCCCGCCGCGCCCTCGAAGCCAAGGCGTCCGCCGTCCGCGCAGTTGGCCGCGAGCCGCGCCGGCACGCCGTTGCGCGCGACGACACACGCCCAGCCAAACGATCCGGCCCCGCCCGCGCCACCTGCGACGCCGACCGGCCCGATCGCATTCGCCGCCAAGAGCGGGGCCAACCCCGCCGCGTTGAACGTCACCCAGTTGCCCTGGACCACCGCTGCCGGGTAGTTCACGTAGACCCACGTCCGGCCGTAGTCATCGGTCGCTTGCATCCCGAGGCGGTTCTGCGCCGTCGTGTGCGTGTCCTCGGGCAGACCGACCACGGGAGGAGAAGTAAATTTCGCCATTGCGAGTGCTCCTTTCTCGGAAGCCCGAACCTACGGCACCTGGGTCAACACAAACCCACGGCTCTTGTTGTTGGTGGTCAACTGGAGCATCGAGTACATCTTCGAGACGTACCCGTGCGCGTTCTGGATCTCCTGGGTCTCGCCCTTTTCCCGGAAGAATTCCTTCGACACCTTGAGGTTGGTGTGCTTCGTGTTGAACCCGTAAATCCGCGTGCCGCCGTACGGGCTGAACACCCAGCGCGCATCCTTGAACGCGAGCGTCTTGTAGCCCGCATCCATGTCCTTCGTGTCCACGTAGCGCGTGAACGTCTGGACCGCGCCCTCGAAGATCGCCTGCGTGTCGCCGTCACTGACCAAGAGCGAGGGCATCGAGCCGCCCGTGCCCTTCGCCGCTTCGTTGAACGCCTTCGTCAACTGCGCGTAGATGTTCGTGCCGGCCAGCGCGTAGGTCGCCGAGTAATGCCGGAACCACGCATCGAGGTTGGAATCGATCCCGCCGACGTTGCCCTGGCCCGAGTCCGGATAGATCGAGAGCAACCCGAGGAACCCGTCAGTCGAGGTCGCAAACAGCGCCTCTTCGATCAGGTCGTCGTGCGTTTCGAGTCCGTTCTCGATGATGGCCTTGACGAGCGCGACCTTCTGGTTTTCCGTCGGGTTCTTCGCTTCGTCGGCCTTCGACCACACCATCTCGACGCTGAGCTGGCCGGGCGTATAGACCGCCGTGGTCAGCACTTCCGTCTTCGTCAGCGACGTCGTCTGGAGATCCGTCGCGAGGAAGCCGGACGTCGGACTGCGCCGATAGTCGAGCGGCTCTTCGATCGTCGGCCCCATCGAGATCCGCTTGATCCCGTTCTGCTTTTCGAGTTCGCGCATCAGCGCGGACTCCGCCCATTGATTCGCGGGCTTCTTCTTCGCCGCGACGACGGCCGGGTACGATGCCGCCAAAATCTGGGAGACCGTAGGCATACCTCTCTCCTTTCCGTCACGAGGACGGACAAACACACATCGAACGGGTGTCTGACTGTCTCGCCGTCAGGAGCGGGTGGTGCCTGTGGCTGTCTCCCCGTACAGGCGCGGGGGCATCGAACGACGCGTGATCTCGCTCACGCGGAGGCGGGCCTTACCCGAGCGAGCGCGCCGCGTGGCGGATGATGGCTTCGATCTCGCCATCGCCGCCGGTGGTGCGCGACGCGTCGGCCTCCGGCAACCCCGGACGCAAACTGCGCGGGGCTGCCGCGTGGCCGTTGAGTTCTTGTTGAATGCGCATGCGGGCCTCGGCTTCAATGCGGGCGCGATCGGCGCGTTCGTTCGTGACGACGACCTGCCGATACGCTTGTTCGAGCTGCATGCGCTCGTTGCCGGGCTTGCTGAGTTCCGCGCGAATCTTGCCTTCGTACTGCGCGAAGAGCGGCCAGTTCTTGCGCGCATCGGCGAGGATGCCACCCTGGCGCGTGTACGCCTGCTCGATGATCTCGCGCGTCTGCCGTTCCTGCTTGATCGGCGCGAGCCCCTCTTCGAGCGTGGCCAGCTTCTGGTCGTACTCCTGGCGCGCTTGCCGCAGCCGGTACTCCCACAACTGATTGGCCCGCTCGGTCGAGTAGCCCATCCCGCCGCCTTCGAGCAGCGTGTCGGGCTGGGGCTCGGCTTCGGCTTCCGGCTCCGGCGCCGCCGCGGCCCCGCCGCGCGAGGCCAGCGCCTGCTCGACCAGCGCATCCAAACGGGTGCGGTAGTCCGGGATCGCGTACAGGATCTGAAGGAACTGATCCGGGTTCTTCTCGGCAATCTCGAAGGCGCGGAGCCGATCGCGAAACTCGGGCGCCTCGTACTGCTTGGCCGCTTCGAGCCGCTCGGCCGCCCGCGCCATCGCCGCTTCGTACTCGCGCCGCCGCAGCGCGAGCACCGCCTGGTGGCGCGCCATCGACATCCGGCCGCTCTTCAGGCTGGCATTCTTCGCAACTAGCTCTTGTTCGATCTTCGAAAGTTCCGCGTCCTCGGCCGCCTCCGCTTTCGAAGGAGAGGACGCGGCCGGGACCGCCGGCTTCCCGTCCGCCTCAGCCGCGGGGGCCGACTCCGCCGGAGCCGCCGCCGACGTGCTCGGCGCCGCCGACTCCGGCGCCGACGCCTCCCCAGGCGCGGCCGACGACGGCTCCGGCGCAGCCGGCGCGGGCTCGGCAGCGCTCAGGTCCGCCGCCGCCGATTCGATGATGCTCGTAATCTCGTCACTCATTGCGATACCACTCGGCCCGGCGCGCCGCCTGTTCGTCCGGACTCAAGAGCGCCATCGGCCGCGGATCCGCCCCCGGCGCCGGCCCCGTATCCCACGAGACGGTATGCGGCGATTTGTCGGTCCCCGCCGCCGGCACGTGTCGGACGTAGTTGGTCAGGCCCATCTGCGTCGCGACCCGCTTCATCTCCGACTTCGAGCGGAACCGGCGCGGCGCGCCCCCCGGCCAGCAGATCCCATGCTCGACCACCAGATCGCAGGCGTCCCCGATCACGGTCGGCGCATGGTGAGAGACCGGTCGGACCCTGGTCATGGGGAACAGACACGAGGGACAGTCGGGCGGGTACTCGGTGTCCCATGTCCAGACATGCGCGTCGCGTCCACAGATCCCGCACGCGAACGCGACTTCCCGATATGTGCATCTCGCCACCTACTCGTCCGTCTCCCCAGTAGTGTCGAGAACTGGCGGCGCAGTCACCGAAATCTCCCTGGGCGCGACCGTGCCGGGGGGCAGCCCCCCGAGCTGGACGCCGATCAGCACCTTCACGCCGCCCCCGCCGCCCTCTTTGGCCGGCGGCGCCACCAGCGGCCCGTCCCCGACCTTGACCGATTGCAGCGCCCACTCGGCCGGGCGCGCATCCCCCTTGAACGCCGCGACGCGCGCCGCCTCGACGTGCAGCCGCGCGTACTCTTCGAGGTTGTGCTGGAGGTAGCCTTTGACCTGCTGCGCGAGCGCCGCTTCCCCGAGCTTCGCGACCTCGGCCTGCACCTCGGCCGCCGGCCGCTGCTGCGCGTCGAGCCGCTTGGCCGCGTCGGCCGCGCAGGCGTAGCACAGCCCGTCCTTGAAGTTGAGCCGCGTGGGATGACAGGTTGCGCGCTGGTTCTCGAAAACGTACTTGCCGACGCCGCTGAGCAACGCCTCGGTCGCCGCGTCGTGATCGACCGCACGAGGCGCGGCGCGCAGCTCGGCGAGCGCCTCGGCCTGCGCCTGTTTGCGCGCCGCCAAGCGCGCTTCGGCCCGCACCGCCGCCGCAAACGCCACGTGCTTCGCCATTACATGAACCTCGATCCATCCGCGCCGCGCTTGAGGATCGGCTCATTCGTCTCGGGCGGCACCACCGGCGGCCCCCCGTTGGGCGCACTCGGCGGCGCGGCGAGGAGCGGCGGCCCTCCGGGCGGAGGCACGCCGCCAATCACCGCGCCGCCGGGCGCCCCCGGCTGCCCCGGTTGGCCGTGACGCGTCATCATCTGCCCGACCGCGTCCTGGATCATCATCGCGGCGGCCTTGATGTCCTGCGGCGTGAGCGCGTGCCCCGCCTTCATCATCAACGCCACCACCATCGGGTTCAGCATGTCTTCGCCGCTGAACCGATACGAGATGTTGGGCGGCTCGGGCTTGTCCTCGGGCGGCTCTTTGCGAATGATCTTCGTCGGATCGTGCCCGTGCAGTTGGATCAGCTCGCGTTCGAGCGCGGAGCGATCGACGCTCTTGCTGTTCGCGAGCAGGTTGTACAGTTTCAACGTGTTGGTCTGCCGCGTCTGGATGTCCACGCGATCGGACGAGTCGGCGACGATGTCGAACTGAAATTCCCCGAGCAGATCGCTCGGCTCGACCGCCGTCAGCTCGTCGCCGCCCAGCTTCGGCACGCGCACATACTTCGTGCCCGCGCGAAACTTCTGCATCAGCGAGAACAGCACCTCGGATCCTTCGACCAGGAACCGATTGCAGCGCCCCTTCTCGTAGTCGAGCCGCACCTGGCCGGCGCCGGCGACGATCTTCGCCTCGGTCGCGCTCCGCTCATCGGGCGTGGTCGTCGCGAGCTGGTTGTTACTGAGCGCCCACGACCGATCGAGATCGTTCCCGATGATCGACTGGAACTGGAACGACTCGCGCGGATAGTTCGCGCGGGCGACTTCCCCGATCATCCGCGATCCGTCGCCATTGACCGGCACGATGTCCTGATACTCGCCGCGCTTGAGCGCCTCGGCGATCTCCTCATCGACCAGGTTCACGTTGTACCAACGGATCGGCACGCTGTGATCGCGTTGCCGCAACATCTGCGAGCGCGATCGGATCAGCTCGCGCACTTGCGGGCGCCCCGCCTCGGTATCACTCGGCGGAATCGCTTTATCACTGACGTACGTCAGCGTCGCACAGCGAATGGGCAGCCGGCGGAGTCCCTTGTAGTACCCCGGGCGGCCCGGCGCCTCGGGCGATCCCTGTGGCGCTTCGGGAGACGGGGGGGTGGCCGGCTGCGGCGGCACCTCCGCGACCCACTCCTGCCAATCCGTCTGGTCATACTCGACCGGCTCATCGTGCCCTTCGACGAGCACGAGCCGGCGAATGCACTCGGGATGGTACTTATCCGTGTCGTAGAGCCACGCGTAGTACCACACCTGGGTCACGCGCACGTACAGATCGGCCTCGACGTACAGTGTGTCGATGTCGTCAGTGAGGCCGCGGGGTTTGCGCTGCGTCCCGCCCTTGAAGTCGGGCGGCAATTTCTTGAACGTCTTCTTCGCACCTTCGACGGTCATCCACGACTGCACGCCCAGCCACGGCGCCTGGTCCCAGTTACTCGATCGAAACTCCGCGGGCCAGAGAAAATCCGCGGGCGAGACCCGATCCCATGTGAACTTCTGCGCGACGATCTTCTTGACCGTGATGCGCTCGGGCGGCGCCATCGCCGGCGACAAGCCCCCGAACGGATCGATCTCGGGCACCCCCGGCATCTCCATCTGGACGTCTTCGGTGTGCCGCTCGAACCCGATCAGACTGACCATCACGCCGGCCGCGTTGATGACGTCCGCCAGACACTCGTCCATCATGTAGGCGGCTTGACACTCGTAGTGCAGCACGTCATTCAGATCGGCCGTGACCGCCGCCGCCTTCTCTTCGTAGCTCGGATGCTTGGCCGCCGCCACGATCTTCGGGAGCTGGTAGTTGAGCTGCGCCGCCTTCTGCTTCGTCCGCGCCCAATCCTCCGGCAGACTCAACCGATCCGGCTCGTCGCCGTCCTTCACCCCAGAAAACGGCTGCTGCACGCGGTGCCGGACGTTGTCCTTCCACTTCGTGAGGAACGTCTCGCGATATTTTTCCGAGGCCGCGATGCGCGCTTGCCACTCTTCGGCCTTCTGTTTCAGATCCGGCGCGAGCGGGGACGCTGTCGCCGGCTTCGCCGGCGCCATTGGCGGCGCCGGGATCGGCAAGGCGCTCGCCCCGATCGGATCGTACGGTCCCGTCGGTCCGGGCAGCATCTATCCGCCCCTCAGCACGGTCGGCGCCCAGCGATGGAGCCCGCGCTCTCGCTTCGCAATCTGCCGCCGCATCCACGTCGCTTCGGGCGTCGTGCGTACTTCGCGACTCGGTCCCCCGCGATCCTGCGCGAAGTACCGCAAACAATCCGCCGCGTCGTCCTCGACCCCCACGGTCTGAATGTCCTGCGGATTTCTCGGATCGATCACCATCGTCGGGAACGTCCGAATCGTGTGGGGACACCCTGACCGGAGCACGCGCAACCGCGGGTAGGTCACCTCGTGGTCGCCCACGAGCTGGCTGCGCGTCTCTTTCAACCACGTGTGCAGCGTCACCCACCCGGCCACCCGCTGCTTGTCCGCCTCGATCATCCCGATCCCGGCCCGCTCGAAATGCTCCGCAATACTCGGCCCCTCGTGCTCCTGCCACATGCTCACGTCGCCCAACGTGTAACGCACGTGCAGCCCGTCACTCCGCCGCTGAATCTCCTCCGCCGCTTCGGCCGGGAGCAATTCCTTGAACACAAATTCCTGAAAGACAATCGCGGATCCATCCGTCAGACACGCGACCCACAACACGACGCCGGGATTCCCCGCCCGGCTGTAGCCCCAGTCGATCACGCGCACGATCTGGATGTGCGACGCGTAGACAATCGGCTGCCCCTGGTAGCTCGGCAACGTCTCGATGACGTGCCACGGCCGCCCGCCCTTCGTCTCCGCCCACTCGGAGAAAAATTGGCCTTCAACGACCCATTCTCCATAGCGCAGCGCTTGACGAAGCGCTTCGCTGGGCAGATTGTTCAGCTTCTTCTCGTAATCGACGCGATTGACGAACGGGTTGTCGTCCATGTTGCAGGAGATCCGTTCGTAGTCGCTCGCGACAAACTCCGGCGCCTCGTCGTACGTCGGGTTCTGATCGATAAACAGCCGCTTCACCCACCCCGCGCCCGGCCCCACGGGATTGGTCGCGAGCCGCACGAGCGGCACATACCCCGGAATCGGCGACCGCAAACTCGTGCACATGAAACTGAACTGCCGATGCGTGAACGTCGCCGCCTCATCGATCCCCAACCACTCAAACTCCGACGACAGATACCGCGTGAGGGTCGCGTCGTCCTCCGCGTGCCCAAACCGGAGCGACGATCCGTTCGGAAACCGCAAAATAAAATCCGTCGCGTGCCACGCCTTCGGATCGAGCCCCAACTTCGTGAGTTCGTGCGGCACCTCGTTCAAATGACTCATCCGCAACTCGGGCATCGACCGGCGCACGAGAATCGCGCGGAACCGCGGCGTCGTCAGACACCGCATGTAGGCGTCCCACCTCAGACAAATCGATTTCCCGCCGCCCCGCCCGCCCTCGATCAACACGTACGGCGTGGTCGATTCGTGCAGCCGCCGCTGATGCGGCAACATCCGATACACGACTTCGTGCGCGCCGTTCTTCTCGACCGAAATGCCGGGCTCCGCCCCGACCGGGATCGTCTGCATTCCTTCCGGTAGTGGCCGTACGGGGGGCGGGAGTCACGAAAGTGACGCAGGGCGGGGCCTGGCCGCCGGGCTCGCGCCTGCGAGTGGGGGGGGGTTGACAGAACGAGGGCGGGGGCGTAAGGTAGGGGCCTCTTCCTCGTTTCCCCTTTCAACCTCTCGCGGGTGTACCGGATCTACTGTGTGTACCGGTACAGGTTTTCTGAAGCGTTACGGCTAACCCCTTGAATCTACACGAGTTCGGGCGTTTGTCACGCCGTACCCGATCCGAGGTCGAGCCTGGTTGTACAGATCCAGTGATCTAGATCCCTACGATCTCGATCTATTACTTTCTATACTCCATATCTATTCTTTTTAGGTACAAAAGGTACAATAGGTACTTACTAATAAATATGGGATCGGATCACGTACCTGATCTGTACCGACCGTACCACCCTCCACCTCAGCCCCTCGCCCTGCCCCAGACAGCCAGAGGTCCGGGCTTACCCACACGCGCGGGGCTTGGGACCCTGGCCGAGCGGCCGGCCGCCGAACTGGCGAACGACGCGAATCGGTCTACGAAGGTCTTCGTTAGGTCATTCGACCGCGTCGGGCCGTCGGCGCTGCCTCGTGGGCCGTATCCTCTTATTGCGCTTGGACTTGCAGCGATTTCAGAGCGCCGAGCGCCGAGCGCCTGGCGCCTGCCGTCTTGTGGTCTCGACGCCGAAGACCACAAGAGTCAAGAAATTGACGTCGCGCTATTGGATGATTTCCCTTTAGAATCAACGACTTACAGGTGGGTAGTCTGATACACAATATTATGTTGACTTGCGAGGCTACTTTGTTAAGGCGCTTAACAAAGTCCGGTTTCCGGCCAGAATCGCCAGCGACTCCCCTCGACTTGCCCCGAAACGACGCTCAAATGAACGATCCGCGCCTGGCGCCCTTTCCCAAAACGACGCCCGAACGAACGATCCGCGCCTGGCGCCTGGCGCCGCGCGGGCCCCGCTTGACATCAATCCTATGATTTGCTAGACTCGGCCGCATGAGTTTTCACTTCCGCGACGACGACGACGAGACGGCCGCCCCCACGCGGCGCCGGCCCAAGAAGGTGCACCGCGCGCTGTACGGCGGCGGCGTCCTGTGTGAATCGACGGTGCACGACGAGCATCGCCCGCACCTCGTGACGACGTACGACGACGCGGCGATCACCTGTGCGCGGTGCCGGCGCTTGCGCGGCGCTTGACATCAATCCTATGATTTGCTAGACTCAGGAAGTCGCGGCGATGGACGCCGCAAGGAGACCGAATCAATGACCCGCTCGACCTCGACCCGCTCGACCGAACCCCGCGCCGACGTCTACACCCGCGTGACCGATCAGATTGTCGCCGCGCTGGAATCGGGCGTCCGCCCCTGGCAGAAGCCGTGGACCGCCGCCAGCGGCGACGCGTTTGCGCGCCCGCTCCGGCAGTGTGGGACGCCCTATCAGGGCGTCAACGTGATCCTCCTCTGGAGTCAGGCCATCACCAAGGGGTACACCTCGCCGTACTGGATGACCTACAAGCAGGCCGAGGCCCACGGCGCGCATGTCCGGAAGGGTGAGAAGGGATCGCTCGTGGTGTATGCCAACGCGATCACGAAGACGGAGACGAACGAGGCCGGCGACGACGTCGAAAAGCGCATCCCGTTCATGAAGGCGTACACCGTGTTCAATGTGGAGCAGATCGACGGACTGCCCGCGAAGTACCAGCCGACCCTCGCGCCCGCGCGCGACCCGATTACGCTCCTGGCGGAGGCCGAGACGTTTTTCGCGGCGACCGGCGCCATCATCACGCACGGCGGCGACCGCGCCTACTACCAGCCGCAGGCCGACGCGATCAGACTGCCGGCGCCCGAGGCGTTTGTGGACGGCGCCGCGTATGCCGCGACCAAGGCGCATGAGCTAGTGCACTGGACCGGGCACGCCAGCCGGCTCGACCGCACCTTGTCGACCCGCTTTGGGAACGACCAGTACGCGGTCGAAGAACTCATCGCGGAGTTAGGCGCCGCGTTTTTGTGCGCCGACCTGGCCATCAGCGCCGAGCCGCGGGAAGACCACGCGTCGTACCTCGCCCACTGGATCAAGGTCCTCAAGACGGACAAGCGCGCGATCTTCACCGCGGCGAGCGCGGCGCAGAAGGCCGCCGACTTCCTGCACACGACCGCGGCGGCCGGCGCGGCGGCCGGCGCCGCGGCCGTCGCCGCGTAGGCCGAAACGGCGCCACGTGGCGCCGTCGACGGGTACCGCCCGTCCTGACGAGGCCGTCAGCCACTCGCAACCAGGAGACGACAGACGACATGATGACGATTATCTGGAAGGACAAGCCGAAGCAGTACGACACCCGGCAGGTACAGCACCTGTGGTTCGAGAAGCAATCGATCAAGTACACCATTGCAGGCGAGCGCGGCGGAAACGTCCTCAGCGCGCCGATCAAGAGCATCGCGCACATCATCGACGACAGTCAGTACGCCGCCTTCCGGCCGGCCGACCCCGCTTGACATCAATCGTATGATTTGCTAGGATCAAGAAGTCGCGGCGATGGACGCCGCAAGGAGAGTAGACATGACCTCGACCTCGACCCGCCGCCCGCGCTGGACCCTGGGAGAATTAGGCGCCCCGGACCAGACGCCGTACCCGAGCAAACGCGCCGCCGTGGCCGCCGCCAAAATCGCGCAAGCCGGCGCCATGAACCGCGTGTTCCACGTCATCGAACATGACGCGGCGCCGCGCGCCGGCCGCCGGTTCCGCCGCATTGTGTGGCCGCATGTCGGCACCTGGCAGGAGGCCCGCTGATGCCCCCGACCCTCACCCGCACCAAGGAGACCGAGACCCAATGACGCCGCGCCCTCGCCCCACGGCCCGCCAATGTGAACAGTGCAAGAAGCAGTCACCGGCCGCGATTTCGTACTACCGACTGACGACGCCGGGACAATGGCTGTGTTTCCGGTGTGCCAAACGCGCGCACCGGCTGGCCAAGCGCCTCACGAGCACCTTTCGTGACGATAAAGACTGACCCGCCGCCCGGACTTGACACCTAGCATATGATTTGCTAGTATTAGGAAGTCGCGGCGATGGACGCCGCAAGGAGACCCGACATGACCTCGACCCGTACTATCCTCGCCAAGTTCGCCGGCACCTGTAGCACGTGCAAGCGCCCGTTTCCGCAAGGCGCGATCATCCACTGGGCACCCGGCGCCGGGGCCACGCATGAGACGCCGGCCGACTGCGCGCGGGCCGAGGCCACCGCGGCGCCGCCCCGGACGCTGGACGGCGCCCCGATTGCCGCGTTCCTGGCGGCGGCGCAGGCGCGCGGCCTGAAGTTCCCGAAGGCCCGGTTCCTGGCGCCGGATGGCCGCTCGGAGATGCGACTGAGTGTCGCCGGTGCCCGCTCGAATGCCCCCGGCGCGATCAACGTCGTGATCAACCGCGATTACATCGGGCGCATCCTGCCGGATGGCACCGTGACGCGCGGCCTGACGGCGCCGGTGCTGGCCTGCCTGGAGACGATCGCGGCGGCGCCCGCGATTGCGGCCAAGTCGTACGCCGCCGTGACCTCGCGGTGCTCGTTTTGCAACCTGGCACTGACGGACGCCGGGAGCGTCGAAGTCGGGTACGGCCCGATATGCGCCGAGCGCTACGGCCTGCCGCACACGGCGAAAGGGACACCGGTGCTGACGCGCGCGGCGCTGGAGACGGTGCCGGCCGAGAGCGCGCCCGATTGGACCGACGACGACCGAGACGCCGCCGACGAGGCCCTCGCGGCGCGCCGCCGGGAGGACGTCGCCGCCGGCCGCATCGCGCGCCACTGGGACGACGACGCCCTCCCCTTCTAGAGCAGCCCGAAACGGGCCACGGTGGCCCGTAGGCGCGTGGAGCGCGCCCTGACGAAGGCCGAGACACCCTCGCAGACAGCGCGGTCTAGGAGACCGCAGGAGAGACGACAGACCATGCAGAACACGAACCCCCACGCCGACGCCCACGCGTACCTCGCGCGCATTCGCGCGACGTTTGGCCAATGGGTACAGGCCGCCGACCTGGCGGTACTGGCCAGCCACCCGGACACCCGGTTGACGCCGGTCTTGGTCCGGTGCGGCGGGTGCCGGTTTACGGCGCCGGCACAAGACGCCCAGCACTTGATCGACATCATCACCGCGGACGGCCGCGACTATGTGCGCGATGCGAGTCTGGCGGTGGTCCGATGACGCCGCCCCTCGACGCCGACGCGCGAAAGTTCGTCGCCGTGACCAAGTACCGGTTTCTCATTGTGGACGCGGCCGGCGCCTTGTTGACACGCAACGAGCACGGCAAGGCCATCAGCTTTGCGTTTCATCAACGCGCCGCCGCCGAGACCGCGGCGCGGCGCGCCTGGCGGCCGGCGTTTGTCTGGGATCGACAGGCGCCGGACCCCGCTTGACACCTATCCTATGATTTGATAGGATCAGGATATCGCGGCGATGGACGCCGCAAGGAGCAAACGAGATCCCATGCACCCCCTCATCCCCATCCAGTACGCCCGCGTGACCCTGGACAATGGGCGCCACGTCACACTGCAACTCACGGAAGACAGCGCCCGCTGGCTGAAAGGCTGGGAAGTTCGCCGCCGTGACGGCGAACGCATCACCACGGTTGACAAGGCCGGCACCGAGATTGACCGGATGCACTGGATCGACAAGACGGCGATCACGAAACGGATCCCCCTGCGCATGAACACCACGTACGGCACCCTGGAACCGGTGCGCCCGGCACGCAAGACAGGCGGTGGCCGATGAAGCACTACGCGATCTTTTGGACGCACCCGTTGACCGGCCGCCCGGTGTGGTGCCGGTGCACGAACGCCCGCGGCGCCCGGCGCCACGCCCGCGCCGTCGCTGGCGTTGCCTACGTGGTCACCTACGGCCGCGAAATGGCATGGGCCGCCCCGACCTTCCGCAGCTCCGGCGACGTGATCGCCGACTACCGGCCGGCGCCCGAGGCTACCCGCGCGCAACAAGCATAGGATTGTGATAGACTTGGAGTCAGTCGCGGCGATGGACGCCGCAAGGAGCAATCGACCATGAGTAAGAAGACCGACACTCTCACCCGCCTGGGACTGTACGTCACGGAGACGCACGACAGCGGCTACTACCACGTCATCGCGAATATCGTGACCATTGGTCACACCACGTACGAGCGCCGCGCGATGGACCGCGGCGAGACCGGATTCAGCGCCAAGTACGACACGATCCGCAACGCGGGAGACGACCTCGAACGCGGGCTGTATCTCGCGAATTTCCGCGTCAATTCGCAAGGGGAGACGAGCAGCCCGAGCCGGCACCTGTACGGCTGGGACGTCGAGTACCGAGACGTGTTCAGCATCGACGCCAGGAAGGCCGAACGCATGGCCAAGACGCTCAAGACCATTGCCGCCCGCATGGACAAACTCGACACGAAGTACGGCCGGCCCGCGACGTTTGGTGCCTATCTGGCCCGTGTCGCGGACGCCATCGGCGCCGAGGAGATCATCCGGCCGGACGGCCCGCAACGCGGATGGAGTTACAACGAGAGCAGCCAGACGCACTACACGATCCACGACGGGATCTACTACGTCGACCAGATGATCGCGCGCTGGGCCAAGGCCGCGACGGCCGAGACGGCGGTGTCAGCATGAGCCGGCGCCGCCTGGCTTGACAGAAAAGCATAGGATTGTGATAGACTTGGTGAATACCGCGGCGATGGACGCCGCAAGGAGTGCAGAGATGGAGACGGTTCTGATCACCGGGAATACCTACCCGGTCAAAGACGAGATCAAGAAGCTCGGCGGCCGATGGGACGCGGAGGCGCGCGGCTGGCAGGTGCCGGCGGCCGAGGCCGAGGCGGCGCGCGACTTGGTGCGCGGCGCCGGATCAACGCGCCGCCCCGCGCGCCGGCCGCGCTACGGCTCGACGTACACGCGGTTCTCCAGTGGCGCCGAGGTGTACACCAATCGGCGCGGCCGGTGCGAGGACGCGCCCTGTTGCGGGTGCTGCTCATGAACGCCGACCGCTTGATCGGCCTGGCGTACGTCGCCGAGCGCTGGCATTCGGGCCAGTGGTCCCGTGGCTATCGGCTGTTGAGCCGGATCAATTGGCGCCCACGCACGACGCACGCTAATCGCTTAGAGCCGCGCGACGAGTGGCGCGAGGCGCGGCAGTGGGCGGCGCATTACACGCGCTACGCGCGGCGGCACCCGCGCGCGTTTTGACGTGGTGATTGACGCAATCATAGGTTTTTGATACAGTGAGGCATCGCGGCGAAGGACGCCGCAAGGAGACCATCATGGGATATAGCTACGATGCCCGCACCGGCCGCTTGTGCTGCGATGCGTGCGGCGACGCCTCCGGCACCACTCGCAAACGGACCTGCCCGCATCGCGTGCACTACGCCGAAGGCGGCAGCTTGCCGTACTGCTATCCGTCAGCACTCTGCAAGACGTGCTACGCCACGCGCAAGGCCACGCTGCACGACGGCTGTGCTGACGGGGCCGCGAGGCAGACGGCCCAGCAGCAGATCCGCGCCGCGAAGCTGGCAGCCGGCGAGTACGAACGGCGCACCGCGTGGGGATCGTGGCACGCCACGGTCCCGGCCGGCCTCGTGGGCGTGCGATTTGTCGCCCAGGACGGTCGCCAGCAGTACTGGCTGGTCCCCGAAGCCGATTATCAGCGAGCTGGCGCCGGCAGTTGGATGAGCGAGTACGCCACCCGCACGCCGTGGGAACCCCACGCGTAACACGCGTCGCTCATCCGGTGACGGTTCCCCAATACCGGAGGACGATTAGCAGAGGGACGGCTGACGGGCCGGCAGCTTGATACCCGGCCCACGTTTTCACCTTGGAGAAGGATCAGGACATGATGACTCGCACACAGAAGATCGCTCAGAAGAAGCTCGACGCCGAGATCGCCCGCATCTACACCCGCGAATGCGCCGGCATTCAGATCAACATCCTCGACATTCCGAAAATCTACGCGGCCGGCCGCGCCGCCGCCGCGACGGGTGCCGATGTTACCGCCGCGATTGTCGGCGCCGTGGCAACGCTCCGGACGGACACCCTCCCGCTTGTGACGTGGAAGCGCCCATGAAAGTCAGTATCACCCTCGGACGATCCGTGCGCGAGTACGTCACGGTGATTGTAGAGGCGCCGTCGGTGGCCGAGGCGGAATCGTACTGCGAGGCGCTATTGGCGAGTGAAGAGGACAGCGAAGCGTACGCCGACCTTGTGAACGCCGGCACCTGGCGCAGCGAGAGCGACAGCGTCAGCGACGAGGACGTCATCAGCGCAGAAGTCTGCGAGGACGACGACGACGAGGCCGACATCATTGTGCCGTAACGACTTGGAGCACGACAATCGCGGCGACGGACGCCGCAGAAGGACAGAGACCAATGCAGAAAACACTGACCCCAGACATGCATCACAGCCGCTTAGTCGAGGCCATTTTGTACGAGTTGCGCGAATATGGCCCGCACGCGCTACTCGGGATCGTCGCGACGTTGTTAGAAGATCGAGACCGGCCGGACGGCAAAGCCGATCCCGTGGAGTGTGATCAGATCGCGGCCCATCTTCGCCGTCAGTTTGGGGTGTAACGGCCATGACGAGACGCACGACCTACATCACGACGATCCAATGCTGGCCGAGTGGCAAACGCTACACGTACCGCGGCGCCCTCGACGGCCCAATCAATCAACGCAGTCTGACGACCTCTGCCAACGGCGACAATCGGTGGCGCAAGGGCACGCCGGAAGAGTGGCGGGCGATCCGCATCGCCACCCTGGTCGAACACTACAGCCAGCACGAGATCCTGTGCGACGAGTCCGCCTTGATCGACGCGTTGATCACACTCTCGGCGCAATTCTTTGCGCGGGGACCGTTGGCGGACGCGTTCGCGTACCCCCAGATCGCGCCGGCCGCCGCCGTGGGCGAGTGGTGGCGCGTGACGCGCTGGCTCTGTGGCGAGCTGCGGAAGAGGGGCGCCGTTGTGATCGACAACGCGTACGGGCAGTGGTGGGGCCGCACGACCCGCGATCAGATCCTGATCATGGATGGCACGCTCCAGGCCATCGCGGCCGAGTACGTCCAGGACGAGGTGACGGCATGACGCGCACGTCGTGCGCCTGCACGGCGTGTGTGGCCTGTTGCCACCGGCAGCCCGGCCCGCTCGTGCCCGGCGACTTGGAGAAGATTGCCGCGCACCTGGGCGAACCGGTCGAGGTGGCCAAAGCGCACTTTTGGGCCTCGGGCGGCGCCTTGGTGCAGGACCAGCGCACCGGCCGGCAATTTCGCATCGGCTCGATCACCCCGCGCCTCGTGCGCGGGCGCTGCGTGTTCCTCGATGACGCCGACCGCTGCCGCGTGCACGCGGTTGCGCCGTTCGGGTGCGCGTACTTTGACACCCATATGTCGGCCGCTGAAGGGCAGCGGCGCGGCACATGGCTCGCCCTCCAACAGCAAGACGACGACTACCAAGCGGTGCGACGGACGTTGCCGTTCGCGACCAGCTATAAACCGAAAGGCTATTGACGAACTCATGACTGTGAAAACACGCCTCCCCATCCTCTGTCTCTTGGCCCTGACCGCCGCCTGCGGCGCGAAGGAGTCCAGCCCCGGTGCCCCCTCGCCGCCGCCGGCGCCGGCCGCGCCGACCCGCGTGATCCTGCTCGAAGCGACGTTGGCGTACGGCAGCGTCAACGTCGGCGACCAAACGGAACGCACGTTCCGGATCTACAACAACGGCAACGCCGCCCTCACCGTGACCGGCTTCAGCACGAACACGGGCGGCGGCTTCTTGGTCGATTGGACCGGCGGCACGATTGCGCCGGGCAGCTCGCGTGTCGTGACGCTTTTTTTCCGCCCGACTGAACCGCGCTCGTACAGTGGGACGGTCACCGTCAACGCCGATCACACATCCGGCACCAACACGCTGCCGGTGTCGGCGGCGGGCAGCGCGCCGATCTTCCGGCTTGCTGGGACGGGCGCGCGGGCGTTCGACCTGCCGGCCTACGTGCAGCGGGTGCGGATCACGGCCGACTACGGCGGGTCGAGTGTGAATTTCGCCGTCCGGATCAACGGCACGCTCGTGACCAACACGATCTTGGGCACGTTTATCAACAACACCCACTATGAGAACTTGGTGGACATTCCGGGCGGCAATGGGACCGTACAGGTCCAGTTTGCCGGCGGGGTCCAGTGGGTCATCGAAGAAGTCCGGTAACGCCCCGCCCGCACGCGGGGCGGTGACTCCCGCCCCGCGAATCGCCACTACCCTCCAGACGCCGACCTCCGCTTGGTGCGGGGCGCGTCTTGGAGGGACCTCTCATGGCGCATATCCCGCACGGTGATCAGCCCACCCTTGAACCCGGCAAAGACCCGAACCGCCCGCCGCTGACGCCGGCCGAGCCCCATCAGGATCTGCCGGGACGCAAGGACGACGACAAGAACGACAAGCCCGACACCAAACCCGAGCCGCGCCCCACCACTGGCCGCCGGTAACCCGTGGCGTACGTCCGATGTGACGTCGCCTCGGCGGGGCCGTACGAACAGCAGTACGTCGGCCAGATGTTCCCGCGCGTAGACATCGCGCCGTCTGGCGCGTGGATCGCGACCGACTGCAACCCGGACGGCAGCGTGTTTGTCGAGACGAGTGCTGGGATCCGGATGGAGTTGGGGCCGCGTCAACCCAACAACCCGGCGTGCCCGCGCTACCAGTCCGACGGCCTGGGACACGTCTACATGGTCGCGTGGGACGGCGCGAACGTCTTCGGCCGGCACCTCGTGTTCGACGAGCTGGGCGAGTACGTCGAGGAGCGTCCGCACTTTGACGCCACGCAGGGGATCGCGATGGGGATCTTGGACGTCACCTTTGACGGCCAGATCCTGTGGTGGAACGGGAACAGCGCCCGCACGGTCGATGGACTGACGCTGCTCAATTGGAGAGAGCGCGGCGATTTTATCGTCGGCGTCCTGGCGGACACATGGCTCGGGATCTCGGTCTATGAGAAATCGAGTGCGCGGTGGTTCCGCGCCTTCCCGTACGACGTGCAGCTCTTTGCCGGCATCGCGGTCAACGGCACGGTGAGCGCACAAGGCGAGGGCGGCGGGTTCATTCCGCGTAGCGCGTGGCTCGCGTCTCCCTTCGATCCCCATCACGTCGATCACGACGACGCACCACACACCGATCACGCCGACGTTCCGCACACCGATCACGCGGACGCGCCGCACACCGATCACGCCGACGTCCCGCACACCGATCAACACACGGATGTTCCGGAGCCAACTATGACCAGAAATGCTGTCCTCGTGGATGAGGTGTGGTACGAAGTCGAAGAACTGCCGCACCCGGACGCCGGCCCGGAGTTCGGTCCGGTCGTCGGCGTCAGTCGTGTCACCGACGGATTCATGCTGAAGGTGCGCGGCAACGGCGTCGTTGAATTCGAGGCCGGTACGCCGGGGGCCGACGAACGGTGCATTCCCGTCGATGGCGCCTACGTCGCGATTCGTGACGACGTGGTCATCGTCATCGAGAAGGCCGGGCCGTGGTCGCGATAGGGTCGTGGCTCCGGCGCCAGCGCCATCACAAGGCGCCGCCCGTGCAGATGGTGGTGCCGCTCACCGTCAACGGCGTCACGCTCGTGCGCCCGGACGCGACGATTTTTAAATACAGAGCCGTGACTGCCTTCAGGGCGCCCGAGCTGTACAGCCTGGGTGAGCACACGTGGTTGGACGACTACTACGACTGGTGTCTCGGCTTGGGCGCCAACACGATCCGCGTCTTCTGCATGTGGTGGAACACCGGCTATCGACCGGGCGCGCCGCATTACTACGACGACCTCGGCAACTTCCTCGAACACGCCAAGGCGCGGGGCCTGTACGTGCACCTCGTGGCGTTCTGTGATCAGGTCGAGGGATCGACGGTCTTGCTCACGCGCACGCAGCAGGACGATCACATGGCGCAGGTCCTGGAGATCGCGTACCTCCACGAGAACGTGTTTCTCGAAATTGAAAACGAGTCATGGAAAAACGGCAAGACCGCCTACGCCGACCGCTTCCCATCGTCGATCTTCAGCGGGCAGCTCGCGATGCGGTCGTCCTGGCCGGAAGAATCGCCGCCGGCTGATCCCTCACTCGGCGGCTGGTTGAGCTTATCGACCAAGCACCTCGACCGTGGCACGGAATGGGTACGGAAGGGGAAAACGCTCCACGAGATCCAGACCGAAGGCTTGGGCACGTATCCGCCCGCAAGGATTCCGGCGATCAGTGGTGAGCCCGAACGGATTGGCGAGAACACCACGCCGAGGCAGCACGCGGACAATGCCGCCGTCACGGAGCTGATGGGCTGCGGCGGCTGTCTGCACGGCGGCTTCAGTAGCTTCGACCCGAGTCACGATAACGATCTGCAAAACTGCCGCGCCACGGGCAGCGCGAATGCGATGGCGTGCGCGGAAGCCGTCAGTGCGGTGTGGAAAGCAACCGTGTGGGACCCGCGCGTGGGCTCGACCGAGCACCTTGATCGCGGTCGCGAGGACAACACTGGGCCGTGTCCCACCGTGCACTGGGATCGGTATAACGAGGCGTCGCCCTACAACCATCCCGAGGACGGACTCTGCCGCTCGTACTACAAGCTCCTCGATGGGCAGTACTACGGCCTGGGCGCGGACCCGGCGCCGAAGTGGCCCGGCTACGTCACACGTGAAGGTTGGCAGATTGTCGAGCGCGGCGGGTGGGACGGCGACGGACACGGCGGCAACATGCTCAAGCTGGCGCGGTGATGCGAAGGCCGTACCCCTATTGGTCGTGCACGCCGGTTGCCTTATGGTCGAAGCGGCGGGGGTACGGTTGCAGCGATCTTAACAGCGGCGAATCTCATGGCTGAAGAACTCGTCATCACTGATCCGATCGTGCACCCCGACCCGCCGGCCCCGCCGCCGACAACGAAGTATCGCGTCGTCTCGTTCACGGCGGATGTGGAGACGCCGCCGATGCCGGCGCCCGCGCCCGGCCTCCTCGTCATCAAGGTGCGCGACAACAACGGCATCGCGCTGACGGTCCAGTACGTCGGCGACCAAGCGATGCAGTTCATCAAGTACATGAACACCGCGAACTTCTCGACGGTCAGTCTCCAGAAACGCATCCTGCAAAAACTCTCGAACGAAGGGTACCTGCCGCCTGGCACCGTGACGGGCGTGCCCGACGCCGTGATTTTGGAGGTGTCTGATGCCCCTGAAAAAAGGCTCCAGTCAAAAGACGATCAGTCAGAACATTCGGCGTGAAGTGCAGGCCGGCAAACCGCAGAAGCAGGCCGTCGCGATTGCGCTGAGCGTGGCAGGCAAATCGAAGAAGAAGTAAGCGATGAGTACGTACCACATTGACCTGAAGGTCACGAGTCCGGACGGCACGACGCACGACCTCGAAGGCGATCTCGCGTTGTCGGTGACGCCGCCGCCCTCGACCGACGTGGCGCCGACGATCACGAGCCAGCCGCAAAGTACGAGCGTCGCGCCGGGCACCGGCACCACGCTCACCGTGGTGGCGACGGGCACGCCGCCGCTCAGCTATCAGTGGGGCAAGAACGGCGTACCGATTGCCGGCGCCACGAACGCGAGCTACGCGACCGGGCCGCTCACCGCGACGACGAGCTACAACGTCGTCGTCACCAATGCGGTCGGCCACGTCACGTCGAATAGCGCAGTCGTGACGGTGATCCCCGTCACGCCGACCGTGGGGATCGGCCTGACGTTTGTCCGCACCATCGGGCTGCCGTCATTGAACATGGCATACGCGTACGGCGACTGCTCGGGCAGAATCGTCAACGGGCGGGTCCGGTTGATCTTCAGTGGCGACGAAGTGAACGTGCACAGTCCGATCTACGAGGTCGAGGTGACCGACGCGCCCGTCGCCACGTTCGTGCAGCAGTGGCTCACGCCCTACAACGGGAAGCGGGGCACGTGGGTCACGGGCGCTGATCTCCTGGCGACGGCCGAGGCGCTCGAAGACGAAGCGCGCCGCCGCAAGCTCGCCTGGCTCATCGGGGCGGCGGCCTGGTATCGTCGGCTCGGGCTGAAGACACCGAAGACCGGCTACACCTGGGTGGACTTCGCGAACGCGGGCACCCCGGCCGTGAACGGCGGGCACTACTACCACGCCGCGCACGACCTGCTCTACGTCTCGTACGCCGACAGCTACAACGTCGCTGGTCGCCCTGATTGGTGCGTGGTCGGGATTCGCCTGCACCCCGATGGCACGGCGGAGACGTGGGGGCCGTGGCGCCCGGCGCTCACCGATGGCGACGGCACGCTACGGCAAGGCCCGCGCGCCGTCATGAACTTCCGCGAAGAGCCGACGAGCGGTCGGATGCTGGGCTCGACGACGCTCGGTAGCGGCAATGTCGGGTACCCGTGGGGGGCCAATCTAGTGGGTGCACCAGATTGGCCAACGACGACCAGTCCGGCTGGCCCGACCGTGCCCGATCTCGTGTTCGCGGATCGACGCGCCTACTACTACTACATGGGCGCCGTGATCGATCCCGTGACGGGCGTGGCGAATGGCCCCGTGCGATCGATGCGGCGTCCGCGCGATCCGTACATCTACGAAAGTTTTGCCGGCGTGCAGGCCAACTTTGTGAACCCCGACGCGTACCAGCATGTCGGCTCGTGGACCGACAACGACTCGTGCATCGGGTTTTTGCCGCTGCCGGATCGCACGTACTTTTTCGGCGGCGTTGCCGGATCGCACATTCAGGACAAAACGAACCCGAAGGCGGCACACGTCTGGTACGCGAACGAGCACAACAATTTCCGCTGCAACCACGGCATCGACGCCGTGCCAGCGGGGATCACGGGACCTGTGTGCACGGCTCGTTACCCGTACGCGGCGATGTTCGCGCAAACGGATCTCGAACGCGTGCGCACCGGCCAGCTCATCGACTGGCACCTCGAACCGGTCGCGTGGTCGAACCTCGAAGCGGACTTCGGGATCGTCACGGCCCCGGTCGAGAGCGTGGGCAATGCGAAGATGGTCGCGAGCGGCTTCTTCGATCCGCGCACGCGCGACCTGTATCTCATCGCGCACGGCGCCGACCAGGGCACGATCACGTGGGGCCTCGTCAACGCCTCCATTCACCAGTTCAAGGTGGCGTGATGGCGCGACGCTGGGGGCTCGGTCCGATCCTCCCCTGCCCACATCGGGAAACGCTCATCGAGCGCCGCCGGCTGCCGGGCGGGACGGTGGACGTGCGGTGTTTCGTGTGTCTCGATTGCGGCTACGCGGCGCCCGTCATGCGGCGGACGGACGACGAGCACGCGCGCATCGTGGCGGCAGGACAGCCGGCGCCGCTGACCGCCAAAAAGGCAGGCCGTTGACAAGCATATGATAGTGTGCTACACTCATTCGTGAGGTGAGACTTCATGAGTGAGAGTAAGAGTCCGATCCCGACCGACATCTTTTCAACGGAACTGCGCAAGCTGACCGACAACCCGGGCGCCTTCTCGTCGCAATCGACGATCCGCACGCAAGACTTCTACGGCAACTTGATGACCTGGGTCATTGAGACGTTCCGCGACGACGACAACGCAGAGACGTTGTTTCTCCAGTGGCACACGCCCGAGGGCGGGCACCATCTGGTCGTGCCGTCGCTCGTGCTCGCGACGCTCGCACGGCAGCACGACCAGCTCGCGACCCGCGCCCGGCGCCGGCTGGGGCATCGGCTGATCGCGCTCCGCAAGGAACGCGGCGACGTGCTCGGCAACGTCGAGGCGCTGCGCAAGGCGCGCAAAGCGCGCAAGAAGGCCAAGAAGTGAGGTATCATAGGTATCGTGAGACGACCGAAGCGGTATCTCATCGTGATCGAACAGGCGGCGAACAATTACGCCGCCTACGTGCCCGCCCTGCCGGGCTGCGTGGCGACCGGCGCGACGCGCGAGGAGGCGAAACGCCTGCTGCGCGAAGCCATTGGGCTCCATCTCGCCGGACTCACTGAAGATGGGCTGCCGATCCCGTCCGCTACCGCGACGGCGGATTACATAGAGGTGTGACTGTGGCGAACAAGCGTGGGTACTCCCGAGCGTTTACGCCGAAGAGTGATCGGTATGGCCGCTATCTGCTCGACAAGATCCCGGCGCCCCTCTGGCGCGCCGCCAAGGCCAAGGCGATGCGCGAGGGCGTCAGCGTGCGCGCCTATCTGCTCGGGTGTTTGCAGGAGTGGACCGAGCGTCAGGCCGCGGCGATGCCCGAGAACGCTTCGGCCGCGGTGGAAGAGTAGCGCCAGGTGACGACGATCCAGACGAAGCTCGCGGTCCTCAAGTGGATGGTCGGCATCAACCTGGTGCTCACGATAGTGGCGCTCTGGAAGGTGTGTCAATGACCCGTGCCGATATTGAGGAGATGCTGAAGAACCTCGCCGAGACCACCCGGTACCTGCGGGAGAGCAGCCGGCGGATGCGCGAGGCGGCCGAACACATGGTGACCGTCGCCGATTACCTGCAAGAAATCGGGACCCGCACGGATGCCGCCATCACCGCCGGCTTGACGCATCTGCACGGGGACGCGGAGACGGACGCCAATGGCTGAGTATTGGGACGACTTCGACGGCGCGATGGCCGAGGCCGCCGCCGGCTTGCTCCGGGCGGCGGAAGGTTTACACCAGGCGATTACCGCCGACCAGCGCCTGCGCGACGCCAGCCGCAAGGCCCGCGAGGAACAGGGCGAGTTGCGCGACACGGTCGCCCAGCTCGAAAAGCTCGTCCTCGAATTGCAGACGGACATCCGGGCGTTGCGCGACCGCCTCAACGGCAATGGGGACCACTCGTAACCATTGACCTAAGCTAGGCTAGCGATCTTTTCGGCAATTGTTGCCGCTGGCTCTACCAGCGCGCTACCCTGCTCTCATCATGGATGTGTTACACGAAGCACTCGTGCGGGCGCAGGATCGGCGGCGCTTCCCATCGCCGGATGAGCGGCGCCGGCTTCGCGTCAGCGCGGGCTTGTCTCAAGCCGACGTGGCTGCCGCCATCGACGTCACTGTCGCCTCCGTGTGTCGCTGGGAGCGCGGGAAGCGCCTCCCACGAAGCGGCAACCTCCACCGCTACCTCGACGTGCTGGATCGACTTCGCGCTCACTCGCCGTGACGCTGCTGCTGGCGGAGCGCGACTTCGCACACCTTCCGCCCCACAGCTTCGACCAGGACGTGTTCGTCGCCTGCCTTGCGCTCCCAGAAGTCGCGGTCCTCGACCGCCTGACGTAGCGCCTCGGTGAGCCGCGCGATCTCGGCCTGCGCGTCCCCGGAGGTGTGGCTATTTTTATGGGCGTTATCCCGCTTTGCGTCCATTTCTGTGGACGTTAACCGCTGGCCTGCTTTGCACCGGCACTTGAACGGATACATGCCGATGCACGCCGCGTTGTAGTCCCAGCATTCTGCCGTGTGGCGCACGGGCTCGCTCATGGGGTCCTCCGCCGATTGCGCCACTGAATCAGGATGTCCATCAACGTGAAGCCAATACCCAAACCAGCAAGCAGTTCCCAGAGTTTCATTGCCCCTCCCCTGCGGTGCGTAGGGCGGCCAACTCCCGCCTAATGTCTCCATCAAAGTAGCGATTGAAATGGGCCGCGATCTCATCGAACGCCTTCTCCCGCGCCGTCTGGAGCGCCTCGGTGAGCCGCTGGACCTCGGCCTGCAACACTTGCTCGCGTGTCAATGGAACTGCGCTCATCTCCCCTCCCAATGGCTCTAGCAGCGCCGAGTGCGGACCCGTATGGCCCTTCGCCAGCCCACAGGTGAAGTGCTCGGGCGATGGCCCGTGATGATTGCAGCGTTCGCTCACAGCGGCGGTCGTCATGGCTTCTCCAGCATCCACGCGACCAGCTTGATAAACGTCCGCGCTTCTGGATCGTTGCCGCGTTCGATGCGACTCAGCGTGGCCGCGCTCGTGCCGATCTCAGCCGCCGCCTCACGGACGCCGATATGTCGCGCGGCGCGATAGAGTCGCAGCATTTCGCCAAGGCGGCTCACTTCGCCCGTGGTCACGAACGCGATATAGCGTCGTTTCTTCATTTCCCCTCCCCTGCGGTGCGGAGGGCGGCCAACTTCGCCAGCACCTCTTCGTCCTCGCAGCCGAGTTGATGCGCCTTCACGATAGCCATTGCTTCACCGAACGCCTTCTCCCGCGCCGTCTGGAGCGCCTCGGTGAGCCGCTGGACCTCGCGCCTTGAAAGATCGAGTGCGCCTGACTCGGCAGACAGCGCATCGCCCAACCTGTCTCGCTCCTCCCTCAGCGCCGCCACCTGGGCCGACGCGAACCTCAGCATGTCGGCTGTTCGCCGGAACGCATGGTTCTCCATTGCATACAGAAGATCCGCCTCATTCCCGAAATCCTCTAGCGAAAACAACAGCGCGGACGTTGTCGGCTTGTCAGTCAATGGTTCACTGCCTTCCTCTCAGGAGTAGAATCGATCCCATGACCACGACCACCGAACGCTGCCTGACCTGCAACGGCGAAGGCCACTACTGGACGCGCCGCCGCGACGGCGAGAAAGAATGGCACGAGTGCCCGGCGTGCCACGGCACCGGCCACCTGGCCGTCGAGCCCGAGGCGCCCGAGCCGCCGTTGCCCGTGACGACGACGCAGCCGGAGCCAGCGCCGCCGCCGGCCGTGCCCGTCGAGTAAACAACACAAAACGGCCGACGCAGGGTGCCCCACGTCGGCCGTTGTGTATCAGGCTGCTCGTGCCCTGATCCCTGCCCTGCCCTGCCCGGCCTTGCCTTGCCTCGCCAGACCGCGCCTCGCCATACCGGGCCACGCCTGGCACGTGCGACAATAACATGATTTTAGCGTTCGCTCAGCCATCCGCCACCTCCATCGGCGGCGTCGCGCCGCACTTCACGCAATAGACAATCGCGGCAATCGAGGCGGGCGTCACGCCCTTCGCCCAGTACGCCTCGGGCGCAATGGTGCCGGCGTGCCAGACGTACCCGCACCGCGGACAACGCACCACCACCCGAACCTCGGGCGGCTCTGACGGCGCCGTCAAGACGGCGGCGGATCCTCGTCCGCCTTCAGCACCGCCACTTCCGCCAGCACCATCGCGATGCGGCTCACGATGTGCCGGCAGATCGCCAGCATCCGACGGTCGCGCCCTATCTCCACGCGCAAGAGCGCCAGTTCCAGTTCGAGGACATCGAGTCGGCGGCGGAGATCCTGATCGTCTGAGTTCACTCTTCATCCTGCCTGGGAACAAAATGCGCTGCACAGGCACGACGGAGGTACTGGGGCTCGCGCCCCCGGTCGCGCTCCCCGTCATCGGACGGGAAGACCGTCGTGAAGAGCAGCATGACGTGATCGAGCGACGGCTCCACCCCCACAGGTGGAGGGATCTCTCCATACCCGATGACCCACGCGTGCTCGCCGAGGATGTAGCCCGCCGTGCCCGGCGGGAACCGCCGGATGGCCGCCTGGATGTGCGGCGGGCGCGTCGCGTACCACGCCTGCCACTCGGGGCGCAGCTCCAAGAGGGACTGGAACGCCTCAGACGGGACGGTCAGCGTGTGCGTCATCGGGGGCTCGGGGCTGGGAGGTAATCATATGCTATAGTGGTTTCGTGCCAGGAAGTAAAGAAGAAAGGACCTCCCCAGTGAAAAAGAACCAGAGAACCAAGCTGAAACTCCAGAACCAAATGCCGAGAAAGCCGAGAACCAAGCGCGAACTCCAGAACCCGATGTATGCCGTGGGCCGGCGCCCCATTGAACCGCCCGAATGGATCGTCTCCGAAGCCGAGTACATCGACACCAACGTGAAGATGATCGAGCGCGAAGGCCCCAGGGTGTGGCTGGAGGGGCTGCTCGCCGTCATGAAGGAAGTCTGGCGCTACGAAGAGGCGGCGATCTACCAAAACAACTTCGGCGAGACCATCACTATCTACCCCAAGGAATCTACCAAATCGATCGAAGAACAGATCGAGGAGGCGGAAGCATTCGACCGGCGGCACGGGTTCATTCCAGCCTACGAAGAGAATGACGAAACGCGTGACGAAGTGATCGTGATCCACGGGGACGGGGAGACTGACGCCGAAGTCCAGAAACGAGTCGAGAAAGCGCAGCGGTTTATCGACCGATACGGCGTCATCAATCCAGAGCATCTCCACATCGCCGCCGACAAGGACAGCGAATGACCACCGCGATCTACGCCCGCAAATCCACCGAGCAATACGGCAACGAAGAAACCCGATCGGTCGCTAATCAAGTCCAATTCGGCCGGGCCTTCAGCAAGAAACTCGGCTTCGGCGAGATCGCCGACGAGCACCTCTACATTGATGACGCGGTCAGCGGAGCCGACGTGCGGAACTTGTTCAGCCGCGCCCGGCTGATGGCCAATGTCGAGGCCGGTAGGATTCAGCGCGTCATCATGGCCGACTTCTCGCGCTTCAGCCGCCGCGACGGTGACGAGGTCGTGCGGGAACTCAAACAGATCGCGCGCAAAGCCGAAGTCTGGTTCTACGAAACCGGGCAACGCTTTCAACACGGCGACATCGGTACCAACATCGCGAACTACGCGATGGCGGAATCCAACGCGGACCTGCGACGCAAATCCGCAACGAAGACCATGAACGGCATGATCACCCGCGCCAAAAAGGGGCACTCGATGACCGGCCCGTGCTTCGGGTACAAGTGCATCGATGTGCCCAGTGGGCAGCTCAACGCCAACGGCCAACCTGTGCGCGACCACGTGGATCGCGAAATCATTCCAGAGCAGGCGGCGATCGTCGTCGAAATCTACGAACGCTATGCCGGCGGCGAGGGGTTCAAGCTCATCGCCAATGCGCTCAATGAGCGGCGAGTGCCGACGCCACGACCACGACGAGCAAAGGGGGAGGACGGCGTCGCGCGTCCCTATCGTCCGGCGGCCTGGGCGACGTCCAGCGTGCGTGCCATTCTCAAGAATCCCAGCTACCGCGGCTTGTATCGTTGGAATTATCTCAAGCAGCGCAACGCGAGTGGCGACCCGATCCTGGAAGTCAATCCAGAAAGCGAACAAGTCAAGGTCGATAAGCCTCACTGGCAGATCGTGTCCGACGCCCTGCTCGAAGCCGTTGATGCCAGGTTTGCAGCGCACGAGCGGAAGCCGTTTGGACTCAAGGGCAGGGGCGGACAGCAGCCGAAATATCTCCTCTCCGGCGGGATGCTCATCTGCCCGACCTGCAAGGGGCGCTTCTGTGCGGTGAACAACAAGTACTACGTGTGCTCGGTCCGCCGGCATTCAGGCGACTCGGTCTGCAACAACCAGCTCAAAATCCACATCGACAAGATGGATGATGCGGTGCTGCACCTCGTCGAAGACGAAGTGCTCCACCCGGACGTCATCGCCGCGCTCCTCGACCGCGTGGCCCTCGAACAGACGGCAGACGGTCGTGGTGCTCTGGTCGCGGAACGGGACGAGGCCGCCAAGATCATCCGGAATCTGACCGTCATGATGGCGCGCCTGGGGGAGGACACCCCGCCCGAGATGGTCGAAGAGATCCGCACGCAGACCGCCATTCGCAATCGCGCCGACCGCCGGCTGGCCTCCCTAGCGGTCCCCATCGAACGGGGGCAACTCAAGAAGCTGCTCGAAGAGCGGGCCACGGACTGGCGGAAGAAGATTCGGTCGAACCACCTGGACGCCGCCCGGTTTATCCTGCGGCAGCTCGTTGGCCCGATTGAGCTGTGGGAAGGCGCGGCCGAGAATCTGCCCCTCGACTGGGAGACGACGCCCAACCCCCGGGACACCCGCGGGAAAGAGAATATCTCCTGGTCTGACTGTGGGTTCCGGGGACAGGTGACGCCGGAGGGACTACTGAACGGACTATGTGCCCATATGGGCATTGCGGGGGGGGGATTGGCGTACGTGCGCACTGCCGCTCGCCGCCTCTCTGCTGTCAGCGTGGCAGAGAAACGGGAGCGGCAGACTGCCTAGCTCATAGGTGTGTGTAGCTCCACGGGCGGCGGCGCGTTCAGATTCGCAAGTGCCTGCTCAATCGCCGTGTTGATCAAGGCGGTGAACCGCGCCTTCGTGCCGGGGTCTTTCAAAATGTCGGCGGCCGTTTCTTCCGCCGTGCGGTCCACGTAGCGCACGATGGTACTGGCGATGCTGCGGTCTACGACCTGTTGGACGAGATGCTCTAGCTGGGTCGCAGTCATGCGTCCTTCCCAATGAACATCATCAGCACTTCGCGCTCCTGATCGAGCTGTTGCAGCCGGAACTTCGCGCCCTCGATCGCAAAGGCACGGATGTTTTCCTTTGCGATGCCACGCGGGAACTTCTTGAGTCCAGACGGGAACTCCGTGCCCTGGTACCGTTCGCCTGAAAACCCCTTGTGGCCGTTGACGAGCGTCTCGACGGCCTGACGGTGACGGATGGCCGACTCGCGCGCAATCTTCACTGCGGTCCGCTTCACTGCGGTCCGCTTCACTGCGGTCCTCGCAGCCTTCGCTGCTTTGATGCGGCCCGCTGCCATCTTCTTGAGATGCGCTCGCTGCTGGGCCGGCGTCAGGTACTGGAAGATGCCGCCGCCCTTCTTCCCTTTCTTCCGCATGGTCTTGAGTCGTTTCGCCGCCGAGGCTTTATTGAGTTCCGACATGCGCTTGCGGCCTTCAGGCGTTTGGGTCCAATGGAGGTGTGCCACGGGGGGGGTGTCCTTTTCAGTGGAGTTCGGGTCCGTCGAGTTAGGCGGTTGCATGGGCGTTCCTTTCGTGTCGTTCGATGATCTGCCCGGCCCGCTCGTTCAGCGGCGCCTTCGAGCGCGCGGCCTTATCACGGCTGATCTTGTCGATGATCTTCCGGTGGTTCTCGGGGGCGATGACGCCGACGTCACGGGTGCCGACGAAGCGCGGGGGAGTAAAGCCGAAATGCTGATAGACGATCTGCTCTAAGACCCACGAGACGCTTTGATTCTCCCTGGCGGCGATCAGGTGCAGGCCGCGCTTGATGTGCGGCGGTAATTTGTGGCCCAGGGAATCTCGCGAGAGACCGGAAGCAAGGCGCGGGGCGATGTGTCGGTGAATCTCTGGCATGCACAACTCCTTCTAAGAGTGCGTGAGACGAAGTCCATTCTTGTGGGGAGCTTGCTCTATCGACGCGCGATGTTCCGCTGCTTGAGCATCCGCGTTTCTTCTTCCCGTCGTTCGAGCAATTGCATCGCCGCCTGCTTACTGGTCGTCTTCGAGCTTTCGTACGTCGGGCGCCCATCTCGGTAGTACTTGAGCATCCAGATATGTCGCCCCTGCATTCGGTACACCATTCCCACAGGTCCTAGCCTCCGCGATCCGCCCGACCATACACCCAAGCGATAACCATTTTCAAGTCGGGCGCAGAAATGTTGTGGAACTCAACGGGGTCCCGACAGATTCGTACCGGAACGCAACGCTTTTTGCCCGCACACTCGATCCCGCAGTGCGCGATGGCGTTGAACCCCGTGACGGTGCGCATCAACCCGTACGAACTCCAGCTTTGGCTCGGGAATCGGCCCGTCGCCTGCCTGACACCTGACGAAGCCCAGGCGCTGGTGCAGCAGCTCGTGGCGGCCATTCGGACGCTCGCCCGGCCGACCCCGGAGCAGGCCGTTGTCCACTGAGGCGGCCAAGACCGCGGCGTTTCTCGCGACCCTCCGGCAGGCGGCACCGGATGGCGTCGTTACGAAATACAACGACCGCCTGACGTCCGGCCTCCCGGACGCCAGCTTGACCCGAGGCGGGAGGACCGTGTGGATGGAATTCAAGGCGTGGCCCCCGGGCTATCACGGCACCCTGATGGCCCTCCTGGTCCACACCAACCGGCACTGGAAGGTGCAGCTCCAGATGCTCTGGCGCTATCACGTGGCGTCCGACCGGCGGGCCTTCCTGATCGTCTTCGAGCCGACGCGCACCATCAGCCTCTACCGCCTCGTCGATCCCCACTCGACGGACCTGACCTGGGTGGCCTGCGGGACGCGCCCGGAAATCTGCCTCCGGCTCCTCACGCTCTGCCGCTGAGGCCCAGCATGTTTAGACCCGAGGAACGTGCGCGCCTCGTGCGGTACGTCGCGAGCCTCATCGGCGACGAAGGCGCTGAAGACGTCGTCCAGGAGTACTACCTCCTCCAACTCAGCGGCAAGGTGCCGCCCTTTCGCGGCGAGTCACGACGCCAGACGTGGGTGCGCTCGATTCTCCAACGCACGGCGCATGAGTGGTGCCGTCGGGAATGGAAACAGCCGCGCTCGATGCACCTAAATGGCTCGACGCCGCGTGTCGTGCCCGATTACGACACGGTCCTCGACGTACGGCGGCATCTCGCGGCGCTGAAATTCGACGACCGCGACATCTTGCATCAAGTCGAGCGTGACGCATCGTGCCGCAGCATTGCGGAGGATCTCGGGCTGACTCACGGAGCCGTGAAGACCCGCATTTATCGAGCGCGCCGGCACCTGAAAGCGAGGCTCGTATGACGGATCACCTGACAGCCGGGATCTCCGGCGAGGAACTCATCCGCCGCCGGAAACACCACCTCTGTGTCGGCTGCGGCATTCGAGAGGTCATCTCGCTTTCGGAATCGAGCGAGCTGCCGTACCTCTGCAAGCACTGTCAGCAGGCGCTGCCAAAGACGCCGCGATTCAACTACAGGAAGCACCGCGAAGAAGGCATCAAGAACCTTCAACGCCTGGATCGCGACGATGCAACTTGATCTCTTCGACGGCGCGAGCTACGTCCCGGTGCGCGAGCGCCCGAACGACATCCGCGAGGCCGCGGCCATCGCGTACCACCGGGCGAATCCGCATGTGCTGCACGAGCTGGCGCGCATCGCGCTCCTCGTCAAGCGCACGGGCCGGAAGCACTGGGGCATCCAGGCGGCGCTCGAAGTCGTGCGCTACAACGCCGCGATCACGACCGACCACCGCACCTACAAGCTCAACAACAACCATGCCGCCTTCTACGGCCGCTGGTTGATGGACGCCGTGCCGGAACTGGCGGGGTTCTTTCGGACGCGCACGTTAGGGCGGGTGCCCCAGAGGTATTTCGAATGAGGCCGGCGAATCGGGCCGTGACGTTCGCCCCCCGCCACAGCACTACCCCACCAGAGGGGCTATGAGGCGTTTCAACGTGAGCTTCACCTCGGTCGTGCTCATCGAGGCCAAGGACCTCGACGACGCCGTGCAGCGGGTGCTCGACCACCGCTTCGACCCGGCTGATGCCTCCATGCCCATCGTGCTCGACGTCGAGTCGCTCGACGACGAGGACGAGGAAGAAGACGACGAGGACGGCGCCGCATGACCCGCCGCTGGTTCCTCTCCCTGCTTAGTCGCGGCGCGGTCGCCACGGCGGTCGCGGTCCACGTCCCAACGGCGGCGCTCCAGGCGGTCGGCCTCGGTCCAGCCACGGAACGGTTCGCGCTTGATCGCCTGCTACGACTGTTTCACACCTACTGCAAAACGTATCAACGGATGCCAACGCACATCGCCCTCGGGCGCGACTTCTTCGCCGCCATCGAAGAGGAAATGATCGCGACTCAACGGTTCGTCTGGAATGACGATCCGCTGGTACCCACCACCATCGCCTTCAAGGGCACGCGAGTCACCGAAGTCGGCGCGGGGTGGAACGTGGTGTTCTCATGAAGCCGCCGCCATTCGCGCATCAAGTCGAAGACACGCAGGCGCTGCTCGACAAGCCGTTCTACGCCCTCTTCTGTGAGCCCGGCACCGGCAAGTCGCGCACCGTCATCGATGCGATCTTCGTCTTCGCGCGGATCCGGCGCCTGGACCGCGTCATCATCGTCTGTCCGGCGGCCGTCCGCTCGGTGTGGGCCGACCCGTCCTCGGTCCTCGGCGAGTTCGCGAAATGGGCGCCGCCGGATCTCCCGTACACGCTGCGCGAATACACGGCCAAGCTCGATCTCGACGTCGTCCGCGACGAGACGGCGGGCCTCGACGTCCTCGTGACGAATCCCGAGTTTATCCGGCGACCGGGCCGGCTGGAGCCGCTGTGCCGGTGGGCCGCGCACCGCCGCACGCTCCTCGTAGTGGACGAAAGCTGGCAGTACAAGACCCCCAACGCCGCGCAGACCAAGGCGATCTGGCGCCTGCGCCGCCACTGCGGACGCGCCGTAATCATGAACGGCACGCCGGGCGAACCGAAGGAGCAGTACTCCCAATTCGCGATCCTCGACCGCGGCATCCTCGACCAGTTCAATCACGCCGCCTTCAAGGCGCACTACTGCGTGATGGGCGGCTGGATGGGGAAGAAGATCGTGGGCTACCGGAACATGGACGAATTCCATGCCCGGACCGCCCCGTACTGCATCGTCCGGAAACTGCGCGACTGCGTAGACATCGGCCCCGAGCCGCTCCGGACGCAGATCGAAGCCACGCTGACGCCGAAGACGTGGCGGCTCTACACGGAACTGCGTGACGACCTGATCGCGTGGCTCTCCGAGCACGAGCACGTGACGACCTTGCAAGCGGGGGTGAAAGTGCTCCGCCTCGCGCAGATTGTCAACGGGTTCGTCGGCGGCGTCGAAGCGGCGACGGACGAGGGGACCATTCAGGGACCTGGATTCTCCTCGGAGGGGCTGCCTGCCCCACCTGTACCGTCGCCGCTTCGAGACGTCGGCCGCGAAAAGCTGGACGCGTTGATCGCGTGGCTCCGTCGGTTCTGGTCCGATCCCAAGCTCTTGATTTTCACGCGGTTTCGCGCCGATGTCGAGCGCACCCGCTATGAACTCCTCCACGCGTTCCTGGACTACGACACCGTGAGGCTCTATGGAAATCAAACTGACGCCGAACGTGATCGTGCCAAGCGCCTCCTCGCGCCTGGAGGCGACCCGCAGCCCGCGATTGTCGTGGCGAATGCTCACAGCGGCGGAGCGGGGCTTAATCTGGCCGCCGCTCGACTCTGCGTGTTCCTCGCCAACGACTACAGCTACCGCATCCGGCGACAGGCCGAAGGTCGCGTGGATCGTCCAGGTCAAACCGGACGGGTGACGTTCCTTGATGTGCTGGCCGTCGGACCGGACAGGCAGCGGACCATCGACCATCAAATTCTCGCCGCGCTGCGCAACAAGGAATCCATCGAAACCTGGACGACGAGCGAATGGCTTCGCATTTTGAAAGGCACGACACATGCCGTCGAAGTGGGCGTTTCTCCGCGAGCGGTACCCCGACCTGCCGGCCGACCCGAAATACAAGGACGGCCTCTATGAGGCGATGCGCGTCTACGACGCGCAGGAATTCGCGGATTTGGCGAAGGAGTGCAACGACCTCGAAGAGCAACTGGCGGAGCACGAGCGCGCGGTGCGGGATTTGAAACTCTCGATCGAAGCCGTGACGCGCGTCCTCGGTCAGAAGATGGACGACGCCGCGCTCGACTCCATCGTCACCAACGGCTACCGCTGGTCGCCGGCGTACGAGCCGTACCCCTCGGTCACCGATCCGCCCACGCTCCGCACGTGGGCCACCACCCACATGCCCGACAACCTCACGTTGCCGTGGCAAACGCTCCGCACCGTCGTGAAAGACGCCCTCGATCCCGATGCCGGCAGTTTTGCGCTACCGCCCGGTGTGGACATCTACGTCAAGCGCACCTTCCGAAGGACGAAACAATGACCACCAAACCCGACAAGCTGGCGATGACCCTCGCCGACTCGCCCGTCCTCGCTCGCGGCACCGACCCGAAGGATTACCGCGGCAAGCAGAACATCGACCGCGACGATGTCACGCTGCCCCGGCTCGCCATTGCCCAGAAAACGAACCCACAGCTCGAACCCGATAAGCCCGAGTACATTGAGGGACTGAAGCTGTTCGAGCTGTTCAACAGCCTGACGAAGGAGAAGTACGGCAACGGCCCGCTCGATTTCGTGATTGTGCGCATGGACAAACGCGCGATGCAGTTCGACGCCAACGCCAACGTCGTCGATCACGATGTCCCGCTCAACGATCCACGCCTGGAGTGGACGACCGACGCCGATGGCCAGAAGCAAAAACCCGAGGCGACGCTGTTTTACGAGTACATCGTCATCCTCGTGGACTCGCAGATGCCGGCGGTCCTCAGCCTCAAAGGGACCGGGATTAAAGTCGCCAAGAAGTTGAACGCGTTCCTGCAACTGGCCCCCGGACCAGCGTGGGCGGTGAAGTACCGCCTGACGTCGGGCAAAGGCATGTCGGGCACGTTCAGCTTCGGCATCTACAACATCATGCCCGCTGGCCGCGCTGACGACGAGTTGCAAGGCATCGCCGAACGCGCGTACGAGCAGTTGCGCGGGCACCGCGTCAACACCGATCGCGAGGCAGAGGACGTCTCGACCGACGAAGCCGTCCCGTTCTAACCTGTGGGGCCTGATGTTCTGGAACAACTGATCGGCGACGGCTTTGCCGTGGTCCCCGTGCTCCGCGGCGAAAAACGCCCGGAGCACATGGGCTGGCAAAAGCGCACGTTCACGCCGAACGACTTCACCGCCGACCACAATGTCGGCGCGAAGTGCGGGAAGCCGTCCGGCCACAAGGTTGATGTCGATCTCGACGCCCCCGAGGCGGTCGCCGCCTCGACGTGGCTGCCGACGACGCGCGTGCACGGGCGCCCCGGGAAGCCGAATTCGCACCACTGGTACGTCTGTCCGGATCTGAAATCGACGGTGCAGTTTAAGGACCCCGTCGGCGGCGCGATGATCGTCGAGTTGCGGGGCACGGGCGGGCAAACGGTGGTGCCCCCGAGCTACCACCCGACCGGCGAGATTTTAGCTTGGGAGAATCGGCACCCGTTTCTGGAGATCACGGCGGCGCAGCTCCAGCGGACCGTCGCGGAGCTGGCAACGGTGGCGCTCCTCGCACGGCACTGGCCGACGGGGGGATCGCGACACCTGGCGGCGCTCCACGTCGGCGGGTTTCTGGCGCGGCTCGGGATCCCGGTCGCCCAGGTTGAACGGTTGGTCAGTCGCGCGGCGGAGATTGCCGGCGATCCCGAGGTGCGCGACCGCGCTCGCGCCGGGCGCGAGTCGGCGGAGAAGATCGAGCGCGGCGAGCCAGCGACCGGCGCGCCGCACCTGGCTGACGCCTTCACGCACGGAGCGCTCCTCGTCCAAACGATCTACGGCTGGTTCGGCCGCCCTGGGCAGGATCAGATCGAGGCGCTGAACGAGCGGCACTTCGTCGCCATGCTCGGTGCGAGGATGGCCGTCTGCGAGGAGAAAGAGGACGGCGTCCTCTTCCAGACGTTTCTCTCCTTCAAGGAACGCTACTGCAATCAGTTCATCGGGAAACAGTCACTCGGCGACGTGTGGCTCAAGAGTCCCAAGCGCCGCGAGTACGAGCAGGTCGTGTTCGCCCCGCCCGAAGCCCGCTGGCGCGCCGGGCCGCGCGACTACAACCTCTGGCGCGGCTTCGCCGTCGCGCCCGATCCGGCGCCGCACCCCGAGCGGCGGTGCGCCCGCTATCTCGAACATTGTCACCGGGTCATCGCGGCCGGCAATGCGATCCACGGCGAGTACGT
>Ga0111538_10000391_pt1 | contig 57381 bp, 55 predicted proteins | sample SoiMethybrSBSTD1_FD_79669 | JGI IMG/M metagenome (GOLD analysis project Ga0111538, IMG submission 79669) | Bulk soil microbial communities from a Populus tree surrounding site in Tennessee, USA - Soil MetaG P. TD hybrid SBSTD1 (version 2)... | ecosystem: Environmental > Terrestrial > Soil >... | reverse complement strand
GTGCCGTCGAAGTTCGACGGCTGGGGGCCGAACCGTTTCCGCGACGCCGGCTTCCGCGCGGTGCCGGGCTGCGTGGTGCGCCGCTCCGCCTATATCGCGCCGAACGTGGTGTTGATGCCGTCGTTCGTGAACCTGGGCGCGCATGTCGGCGCCGGCACCATGGTCGACACCTGGGCGACGGTCGGCTCGTGCGCGCAGATCGGCGTCAACTGCCATCTGTCGGGCGGGGTCGGCATCGGCGGCGTGCTCGAGCCGTTGCAGGCCAACCCGGTGATCATCGAGGACAACTGCTTCGTCGGCGCGCGCTCCGAGGTGGTCGAGGGCGTGATCGTGCGCGAGGGCGCGGTGCTCGGCATGGGAGTCTATATCGGGGCCTCGACCAAGATCGTCGATCGCCAATCGGGCGAGATCTTCCAGGGCGAGGTGCCGGCCTATTCGGTGGTGGTCTCAGGAACGCTGCCGGGCAAGCCGATGCAAAACGGCGCGCCCGGCCCCGGCCTCTACTGCGCCGTCATCGTCAAGCGCGTCGACGAGAAGACCCGCGCCAAGACCTCGATCAACGAGCTGTTGCGGGATTGAACCCCCGTACTCCTCATGAGCAGAGCCGTCTGCATTGATGTTCGCTGGGATCGCGAGGCCGCCGTGTGGCTGGCCGCCAGCGCGGATGTGCACGGACTTGTCGTGGAGGCCGCAAACTGGCCGACCATGATTGACGAGGTTCGTCTCACATTGCCTGAGCTCAGGGCATTCGAGGGCGAGGCGGAGGACGATCTTTTGCTCACGTTCCGAAGGTTGGTGGATGACTTCCGTTGACCCTGTTGTCATTCCGCGCGAGCTGATCCGCTGCCCCTCGGTGACGCCGGATGAGGGTGGGGCGCTCGCCTACCTGCAGCGCGTGCTCGAGCCGGTGGGCTTCACGGTGCATCGCCTGACCTTCTCGGAAGAAGGCACGCCCGACGTCGAGAACCTGTTCGCGCGCATCGGCACCTCGGCGCCGCACCTCTGTTTCGCCGGCCACACCGATGTGGTGCCGCCCGGCGATGCGAGCGCTTGGCGCTATCCGCCGTTCGCCGCCGAGGTCGCCGACGGGCTCATGTACGGCCGCGGCGCCGCCGACATGAAGGGCGCGATCGCCTGCATGGTGGCGGCCGTGCAGGCTCACGTGGCCGAGCGCGGCGGCAGCCCCAACGGCTCGATCTCGTTCCTGATCACCGGCGACGAGGAGGGGCCGGGCGTCAACGGCACCGCGAAGCTCATGCAATGGGCGGCCGCGCACGGCCACAAATTCGACCACTGCATCCTCGGCGAGCCGACCAATCCGGCCGAGCTCGGCGATGCGATCAAGATCGGCCGGCGCGGCTCGCTGTCCGGCACGCTGACCGTGACCGGCAAGCAGGGGCACGTCGCCTACCCGCGGCTCGCCGACAACCCGATCCGCCACCTGGTGCGGATCATGACCGCGCTGATGAGTGAATCGCTCGACCACGGCACCGAGCACTTCGACACCTCCAATCTGGAGTTCACCTCCGTCGACGTCGGCAACCGCGCCGTCAACGTGATCCCGGCGCAGGCGCGCGCCCGCTTCAACATCCGTTTCAACGATCGTCACACGCAAGCTTCGCTGCGCAACTGGCTCGAGACGCGCTGCGCGGAGGCGGCCGACGGCGTCGCCTACGCGATCAGCTACGAGCGCGGCAACTCCGACGCGTTCCTGACCAAGCCGGGGCCGTTCGTCGAGACGGTCGCGCAGGCCGTGGAGGAGGTCGCGGGCCGTCGCCCGCAGCTCTCGACCACCGGCGGCACCTCGGATGCCCGCTTCATCAAGGACCACTGCCCGGTGCTGGAATTCGGGCTCGCCGGGCAGACCATGCATCAGGTCGACGAGCACGTGCGCATTGCCGACCTCGCGGCGCTCACGTTGATCTACCGGCGCATTCTCGATCGGTATTTCGGGTAGCGCGCAAAGTGCGTCTCGGTAGGGGCGCCCCTCGTGGGCGCCCGTGGCACCGCAGGGCGACCGCAAGGGTCGCCCCTACGCGCATGCTTTCATGCGCCGAGCATGGCGGCGAGGTCCTCGAGGTCGGCGGCGGCGATGTCGACCGGAACGGTCGGGCCGGCCTCGCCGGTCGCGGGCCCGTACTCGTTCGGACGCGCGATGTGTGCGGTGCGCAGGCCGAGCGCCGCCGCGGCCGCGAGGTCGTTGCTGTGCGCCGCCACCATCATGCAATCGGCCGGCGCGAGGCCGAACGCCTCCGCGGCCGACAGATAGACGCGCGGTTTGGGCTTGAAGTCGCCGGCGATCTCCGATCCGAGGATCGCGTCCCAGCAGTAACCGTTGCGGCGCGCCAGGTTGGCCATCAACAGGATGTTGCCGTTGGAAACCGGGGCGATCAGGAATCGCTTTCGCAGGCGCGTGAGGCCGCCCGCAACGTCCGGCCAGGCATCGAGCCGGTGCCAGGCTAGATTGAGGTTGACCAGCCCGGCTTCCTTGAGCGGCTTGATCCCGAACCGCGGCAGGATGTGCTCGAGATTGCGCCGGTGCAGCACATCGAGCCGACAGAACGGGATGCGGCCGGCGCGTACCTCCTCCATGGCCGGCTGGTATTGGCCGCGCCAGGCGTCGGCGAATTGCAGCCAGTCAAGCGAGTAACCGAGCGGTTTGAGGATCGTCTCGGCTTCGCGCGCGATGCTGGTGCGCCAGTCGACCAGCGTTCCGAAAACGTCGAAGAACAGCGCCTGCACGGAAACCGGCATCGAGGACCTCGCGGCGGTGAAGAATGTCGGGTGGCAGCAATCTTGCCATCCATGATTCACCGGAACGCGCCGCGGTGCAAAGGTCCGTCACCGTGATTGCCGGCTTTACTCGCTCGGCCGGGATGACAGGAGATGGGTTACGTTAGCGCCAAGGGGGCAAGCCGGGGATGATGGATAACCTTGGCGATGTGTGCACAGGCTTGAAGACGTTCCCGGCTTGAGGTTCCCACGCTGGCGTTCGAAGTCGCCGGCGCGCAGTCGAAGCGAGGGTAATGGGGAGTAGGAAATGGCCTCCGTGCTGGTCACCGGATCGAGCGGCTTTCTCGGCCGAGCCCTGCTCCCGCGGCTCACGCAGGGCGGGCATCGGCTCGTCGGGCTCGATCCGGCGCCCGCCAGCGGCTCCGGCTATCACCATGTGACGGAAAACCTGTCCGACCAAGGGCGGCTCACGGACTTGCTTGCCGCTCACCGGATCACCCACGTCATTCATGCCGGCGGGGTTTCCGGTCCCATGGTTCTGAGCGATCGCCCGGCCGAGGTGATGGCCATCAACGTGATGGGCAGCCTCAACCTGCTGCAGGCCGCCCTCCAGGCCGGCGTCGAGACGTTCGTCTATTGCTCCTCGGTATCGGCCATCGGCAATTATTATGAGAACCAGCCGATCCGCGAGGATCATCCGATGCGGCCGGTCCACCCGTATGGCGCCTCCAAGGCCGCGACGGACATGGTCTTGCATGGCCTGTGGGGCCGGGTGCGGCTCGACCTTTGCTCGCTGCGCTTCACCACGATCTACGGACCCGGGCGGCGGACCAGCTTGGTGCTCGACGAGATCGTTGCTGCCGCCCTTGCGGGCCGCGAGGTCCGCGTTCCGGCCAGCACCGACGCGCCCTACATTTTCATCGACGACGCGGCGGATGCACTGGTTGCGGCCTGCTTCTCCCGAGGCCGCCGGCAGCTCGCCTATTTCGTCGCCTATCCGGAGCAGGTTTCCCTGTCGGATATCGCGGCGGCCGCGGCCGCCGCCGGCCGGCCGGTCAGGCTCGTCATCGACGAGACGCACCCGGCGGCCGCGCGCGGTCCGCTGGATATCGGCGCGGCCGTTCGAGATTTTGGATTTGCCCCCAAGGTGGATCACCGCGAAGGCATTCGCCGGATGATCGCCGCACGCACGACCGCGGTGGGATGATCACAACCTTGGCCCTGTTGTCGTTTGGCGGCGCCGGCCCTACTTTGCGGCGCGCGCGAGCCGTCGGCATCGGCGGGTCGCTGGTGTTTCGTTGGGGGTTGCCGGCATGGATTTGAAGCTCGCAGGGAGGACCGCGTTGATCACCGGTTCCTCCAAGGGAATTGGCCGCGCCACCGCCGAAGTGCTCGCCGGCGAAGGCTGCAACGTGATCCTGGTCGCCCGCACCGCCGCCGACCTCGACGCCGCCAAATCCGCGATCGTGCGCAGGGCCAACGTGCGCGTGGACACGGTCGCGGCCGACCTGTCGGACAGCGCCAATGTGGACCGCCTGGCGCGGGACTACCCCGATATCGACATCCTGGTGAACAATGCCGGCGCCATCCCCGGCGGCGCCTTGCTCGAAGTGGACGAGCCGAAATGGCGCACCGCCTGGGACCTGAAGGTGTTCGGTTACGTGAACATGTGCCGTGCCTTCTATGCCCTCATGAAGCAGCGCAAGGCCGGCACCATCATCAATGTCGTCGGCAATGCGGCGCAGACGCATGATCCCGAATATATCTGCGGCGTCGCCGGCAACGCCGCGCTGACGGCCTTCACGCAATCGCTCGGCAGCGTCAGCCATCGCGATGGCGTCCGGGTGGTGGCCATCAACCCGGGTCCGGTGGCGACCGATCGCCTGATCGGGCTGATGCGCAAGAAGGCGCAGGACCGTACCGGCAGCGCCGACAACTGGCGCGACCTTCTCAAGCCGTTGCCGTTCGGACGGGCGGCGACCCCGGAGGAGATCGCGGCGGCGATTACGTTCCTGGCGTCCGAGCACTCCGGCTATACCAGCGGCTCGGTCGTCATCATCGACGCGGGCCTGTCCGCTCGCGCGCAAGCCTTCTGACCTGCAGGAACGACGCCATGCCGCATCTGACCACCGACGACGGGATCAAGCTGTTCTACGAGGAGACCGGCACCGGAACGCCGATCGTGTTCGTGCATGAATTCGCCGGCGACTACCGTTCATACGAGCCGCAGATTCGCTACTTCTGCCGACGGTACCGGTGCATCGCCTACAATGCGCGCGGGTTCCCGCCCTCGGACGTGCCGGCCGACGCCGAGAAATATTCGCAGGACCGGGCGCGCGACGACATCCGCGCGGTCCTCGATGCGCTCGCCATCGACCGGGCCCACATTGTCGGCCTGTCGATGGGCGGCTTCGCGACACTCCACTTCGGTTTCACCTATGCGGACCGCGCGCGCTCGCTGGTGGTGGGGGGCTGCGGCTACGGCGCCTCGCCCGGCCAGCGCCAGCAGTTCGTCGAGGAGACCGAAGCCTCGGCGCGCCGCTTCGAAACCCTCGGCATGGCCGAGGCGGGCGCCGCCTATGCGCTCGGGCCGACGCGCGTGCAGTATCAGAACAAGGATCCGCGCGGCTGGGCCGAATTCAACGAGCAGCTTGCCGGGCACTCGGCGCAGGGCTCGACGCTCACCATCCGCGGCGTGCAGAAACGCCGGCCTTCGCTCTACGACCTGATCGACAAGATGAAGACGATTGCCGCGCCGACATTGATCATGACCGGCGACGAGGATTGGCCATGCCTGGAGCCGGGAATCCTGATGAAGCGCACGATCCCGACCGCGGCGCTGGTGGTCATGCCGAACGCTGGGCATGGCATCAATCTCGAGGAGCCGGCCGCCTTCAACCAGCACCTCGCCGACTTCTTCCACGCGGTCGACGTCGGCGCATGGCCGCGCCGCGATCCGCGCGCCATGGCGACCTCGATCCTCGGCATGGGCGACAGCAAGGCGTGAGGCGCGCTGAAACGCAGCCCTCATCCTGAGACGCGTCGCTTGCGCGACGTTCCTCAGGATGAGGTCTGAGGGTTCGGCAAACTCCAACCTTTACCCCAGGCATCACACGGCGGTGTAGCCGCCATCGACCAGCATGTCGGCGCCGGTCATGAAGCTTGCGGCGTCGCTGGCGAGAAACAGCGCCGCCCGCGCGATCTCATCGGGCTGGCCGAGCCGCATCAGCAGATGCTTCGGCCCGGCGATGCGCCGCGCCTCCTGCATGTCGCCGTAGCGCAGCACCAGGCGCCGGGTCTCGACCGCGCCGGGCGAAAGGGCGTTGACTCGGATGTTCTGCCCGGCATGGTCCACGGCCATCGCCCGCGCCAGTTGGATGATCGCGCCCTTCGATGCGCAGTAGGCGGGGCGCCCGGGCGCGCCCACGCGGCCAAGCTGCGAGGCGACGTGGATGATGCTGCCGCCTCCCGCTTCGACCATCAGCGGAAGTACCGCCCGGCTCATCAGGTAGGCGCCGGTGACGTTGACGGCGAACACGCGCTCCCAGGCGGCGGGGTCGAGCTCCAGGATTGTGCCGGTTGGATCGTCGGTCGCAGCCGCATTGACGAGCACGTGAATGAGGCCATAGGCATCGCGTGCCGCATGCACGGCGCGCTGCGTGTCGGCCTCCGCGCTGACGTCGCATCGCAGCGCAAGCGCGCGGCCGCCCTCCGCGGCGATCGCCTGCGCGGTCGCTTCCGCCGCGGCGCCGTCGAGATCGAGGCACGCGAGAGCGGCGCCGTGCGCCGCGAGCATCGTCGCAATGGCGCGGCCGATGCCATTGCCGGCGCCGGTGACGACCGCGGCCTTGCCGTCAAGCGAGATGGAGTGCATGGGGGGCCCTCGCACTACGTGACCATGGGGGGTGTGGCGCTGCGCCCGAGATAGGCGTGCCGGACGCGCTCATCCTCTTTCAGCCGCGCGCATGGGCCGTCAGCGATGATTGAGCCGGTCTGCAGGACATACCCACGCGTCGCGGTTTCGAGCGCATAGCGCGCGTTCTGCTCCACCAGCAGCACGCTGGTGCCGGCGGCGTTGATGGCCCGGATCGTGCGGAAGATGTCCTGCACCACCATCGGGGCCAGGCCGAGCGAGGGCTCGTCGAGGCACAGCAGGTGAGGCTCCGACATCATCGCGCGCCCGAGCACGAGCATCTGCTGCTCGCCGCCGCTGAGCGTGCCGGCGTTCTGCGACGCGCGTTCGCGCAGCCGCGGAAACATGGCGAACGCCTGGTCGGTGAGCGCCCGGACCTTCGCCTTGTCGTGGCGGTACTTGAACGCGCCCATTTCGAGGTTCTCGCGCACCGTGAGAAACGGGAACACCCGCCGGCCCTCCGGAACGAGGGCGATTCCGAGCTCGGTCCGCTCGTAGGAAGCAAGCCGCGTGATCTCGCGGCCGCGGAACACGATCCTGCCGGCGCGTGGCAGAAGCGCGCCGGCGATCGCGCGCAGCGTCGTCGACTTGCCGGCGCCGTTCGCCCCGATCAACGCGACGATCTCGCCCTCGTCGACATGAAAGGTGACCTCGCGGCAGGCAGCGACCTCGCCGTAGGCGAGCTCGAGCCCGTCGGCGGCAAGCAGCACGCTCACTGGAAATCAGCCCCGAGATAAGCCGCAATGACCGCGGGGTTGGCCTGGACCTCGGCCGGCGTACCCTCGAACAGATACTGTCCGTAGTCCATCACCAGCACGCGGTCGGCGACTTTCATCACCAGGTCCATGTTGTGCTCGACGACGACCACCGTGACGCCGCGGGCGCGCAGCGAGCCGATGCGATCGAGCAGCATCTCGACCTCGGCGGCGTTGAGGCCTGCTGCGGGCTCGTCGACCATCAGCAGGCGAGGCGAGGTTGCCAATGCCCGCGCGATCTCGAGCGCGCGCTGCTCGCCGTAGGGCAGCGAGCCCGCCGGGACATGGGCCCGCCTTTCCAGGCCCACGAACGCCAGCAGGCGCGCGGCCTCCTCGCGGCAACGCGCGCGGTCGCGCTCGAAGGCTGCGCCGTGCACGATGTACTGCCACGCCGGCAGATCGTGATGGCGATGGAATCCCGCGATGACGTTCTCGAGCACCGAGAGCTGCTTGAACAGCCGGATCTTCTGGAACGTCCGCGCCATTCCGCGCCGCACGCGGCGGTGCGACGGCTCGCCGACCAGATCGACGCCGTCGAAGATCAGCCTGCCTGCGTCCGGCTGATAGATTCCGCTCATCAGGTTGAGCAGCGTCGATTTGCCGGCGCCGTTCGGACCGATGATCGCGAACGTCGTGCCGGCTGCAACCGCGAGCGAGACGTCGCGCACCGCCTGGACGCCGCCGAACCGCTTGCATAGCCCTTCGCCGCGAAACAGCGGCGCCGCGCCAGGGGACGGGGCCGATGGATCGCCGGCCGGCGCGCCCGCGCTCATGGGCCGGCTCCGGCCGGCGCGGCGCGCAGGCGGGCGCGCAAGCCGGCGACCGTCAGGCGTGCCGCCTCCACGATCCCGCCCGGCATGAACAGCACCACCAGCATCACCGCCACGCCGTAGACGATCAACCGCAGGTCCCCGATGCCGCGCAACAGCTCGGGGAGAACGGTGAGCAGGATCGCTCCACAGACCGGCCCGATCAGCGTGCCCATGCCGCCGACGATCACCATCGCCAGGATGGTGAATGACTCGACGATGAAGAACGCGTCGGGCACCAGCGTGCCGACGAAGCTCGCATAGAAGCAGCCGGCGGCGCCGGCGATCGCGGAACCGACGCCGAATGCGAACACCTTCCAGGCCTGGCAGTTGATGCCGAGCGAGGCGGCTGATACCTCGTCCTCGCGGATCGCGGTCAAGGTCTCGCCGATCGGCGAGCGCACCAATTGGTCGAGCAGGAGATAGGCCAGCAACGCAAAGCCCGCGGTCAGGTAGAACAAGTTGGCGAGGTTGCCAAACTCGATCGCCGGCAGCCCGGGAATGCGCAGGGGCGGCGGCGGCGCAATGCCGTAGATGCCGAGCGGGCCCTGCGTCACGCTGATCCAGTTGAGCAGAATCTGGTGGATGATCACCGCGAATCCGAGCGACGCGATCGCCAGGTAGTGGCCGCGCAGGCGCACCGCGAACAACGACAGCAGCATGCCGGCGATGCCGGACAGCAGCACGCCGCACAGGAATGCCCACCAGAACGGCACGCCGAGCCGCATGATCAGCAGCGTCGAGACGTAGGCGCCGATCCCGTAGAACGCCGACTGCCCGAGGTTGAGCTGCCCGGCATAACCCACGATGAAGTCGAGCCCGATCGCCAGCATGACGTTGATGGCGCAGACGATCAGATTGGTGCGCCAATAGGAGTCCGTGAAGAACATCGGCAACAGCGCGATCGCGATCGCCGCCAGCAGGTACCACCAGCGGCGCGCCGCCGGCGCGGCACGCGCGGCCGCCGGCAGCCGATGCGGGAAATCGGCGTCAGACATTTTCTTCGCGCTTCTCGGCAACGAGACCCGTCGGCCGCACCGCCAGGGTGAGCAGCAGAAGCGCGAAAACCACGATGTCGATGAGACCAGGCTCGAGAAACTGCGTGGTGTAGCTCTCGATCAGCCCGACCAGCAGCCCGGCGATGATGGTGCCCTCGACGTTGCCGAACCCGCCGATGATCACGATGGCGAACGCCTTGACGATCACCGAGGTGCCGGCAAACGGCGTGAGCACCAGCACCGGACCGAGCATGGCGCCCGCCATGCCGGCGAGCGCCGATGCGATCACGAACGTGAGCATGATCAGCTTGTTGGGGTTGATGCCCATCAGCCCGGCGGTCTCGCGATCCTGCGACACCGCGCGCAGCGCCTTGCCGAGAAAGGTGAACTTCATGAACCCGTAGAGCAGGCCGATGGTCGTGGTCGAGACCACGATGATCAGCACGCTCTGCATGGTGAAGAACATTCCGGCGACGCGGATCACGTGGTTGCTGTAGGGGGTCTCGAACGCGTACGGGATCGGCCCGAACCAGGCGAGCATGGCGTTCTCGAGCATGATCGAAGCGCCGATGGTCGCGATCAGCGGCAGCAGCTCGCTGCCGCGTTCGCGCAGCGGCGCAAAGATGCCGGCGTTCATCACCCAGCCGAGCGCGCCGCCGACCGCCAACGCGACGGCGATGCTCAAGAGGTAGTTGCCGCCGAACAGATGCACGAAGAAATAGGCGGCGAACGCGCCGAGCGTCACGATGTCGGCGTGCGCGAAGTTGATCTGGACCAGCACGCCGTAGATCAGCGTCAGCCCCAACGCCACCAGGACGTAGAGGCTTCCCACCACGATGCCGTTGATCCCCTGCTGCAGGACGACCGTCAGCATGGCCGACGGGCTAGTGCGCTGCTTCACCTCTCCCACCGGGAGAGGTGAAAGGGGCGCCGCTTCGCACCAACATTCTGGGGACCGGCGCTAGTTCCAGCTCAGCGCCTTCCACGATAGATCCGGCAGGGTCTCCATGTAGTGGATGGTGTCCATCTTGATGTTCTGGTTGGTGTTGTCGAACTCGACGCTGCCGGTCACGCCGGAGAAGCTCTTGGTGGCCGCAAACCCGTCGCGGATCGACTGCGCGTCGCGCGCGCCGCGGCGCACCACGTCGGCGATCAGCAGGATCTGGTCGTAGGCGTGGGCGTTGAGGTGGGTCGGGTCCTGGTTGTACTTCGCCTTGAACGCGTCGATGAAGCCGCGGACGATCTCGCGCTTGTCGGTCGGGTCGAACTGCACGATGCGGACGTAGCCGACCGAGGCCTTGCCGGCCTTCTGCTCGAAGCCGAAGGGGAGCCAGATGGTGCCGAGCTGGATCGACCCGCCGCCTCCGCCCTTGGTCACTCCGGCCTGCGCGAGCGCCTGCGTGATCTTGAGCCCCTGGCCTTCCAACGTGTAGGTTGGGATCACGTCGATCTTGCCGAGCCCGGCAATGCGCGTCGCGATCGAGGTGAAGTCGTTGATGTCGCGGCCGAACCCGATGTCGGCGAGGATCTTGCCGCCGAGCTTGGTGAAGGTCTCGTTGAACACCTTGGCGTTGCCGATGCCGGCGTTGGTGTTCTCGTACAAGAGCACGGCCGTGCGCGCGCCGAGGCGGTTATAGGCATTGGTTGCGATGTCGATGCCCTGCATCACCTCGTTCGGCATGATCCGGAAGGTCCAGGGGTTGCCGGGCTGGGTGATCCTGATCGAGGACGAGCCGGCATTGAGGAACGGCACCTTGGCCTGCTCCATCAGCGGCATGATGGCGAGCGTCGCGTCCGAGCATTCCTCGCCGATCGCGACATCGGGCTTGTACTGATCAAGCAGCCGCTTGGCGGCCTGCGTCGCCGGCAACGGGCTGCAGGCGGAATCCTCGTACTGCACCTCGAACTTGACGCCGCCGACGCCGGTCTTGTTGAGCTGCTCGAGCGCAAGCTCGATCCCCTGCTTGTCCTGGGCGCCGAAATAGGACCCCGGGCCGGACATCGGCAACAGCGCGCCGATCTTGACGACCTTGTCGGCCGCTTCGAGCGGTTGCGGGGCCGCCAGCGCCAGGGCGGCAATCACGGCGGCGAAGTGCAGGCTGATCGGCGGCTTCCTCATCACGTCCTCCGTTGGGCTTGGCGCCAGTATTCAACAGCCGCACCGACACGGCAATGCGGCGCGTCGCCCGGGTCGGGCGCCGCCAATCAGTTACCGCCCCGACGCGCGTCCTCGGAATGTCGCCGCCATCATCCCCGCGGCAGGGCGAGCCGCGGGCGACGCAATCCGGAACGGCGGTTCCGCGCCTGGGTGGCTTCGTCGCTGGAGCTCCTCGCAGCGACTCTCCCGGCACCCAGAAGGGTGGCGGGGCAGCCCCAATACCCTCTAATCGTATCGATTCCGTCTGCCCAAGAAATGTTGCAAAGTGCGGCCATGACTCTGCGCCGGATTGGCCTTGCACGCCCTGACGACGTGAGGTCCTGATCGCGCGATGCTGTCTTGGCTTGCCAAGCGATTTCGGTTCAGAGCGGCGCTCGCCCTCGCTGCGCTCTACGCTTTGTGCGTTCTTGCTCCGCACGCTGCGTTGGCGTTCGCAGATGCCACCGCGGCCGCCCATTGTCTCAATGAGGGCCGCGGCCACGTCCACCAGCCCGATGCCGTCGTCGCGCATGTCCATGCGGATGGCGCGACGCATGAGCATGGCAGCGCGCCGGGCGACGCGGCGAACTTCGACGGCAAGAGTCTCTCTACCAATTGCTGCGGCCTGTTCTGTCTCACCGGCCTCGCCAACGCGATGCCGCCGCTGCTTGCGGCCCCCCGGCTCGCGCGCCAGGTTGAGCCTTCCGCCAATCAAGGTCTACGCAGCCGCGGTCCGGATCGCATAAACCGACCTCCCATCGCCTGACTGCCATTCGTGATCGGGTTTGAGGGCGCGCGCGTCTCGCCGCCCTTGACGCCTCGAATCCATTCGCAGTCGGGAGGTTTCATGTTCGCGCATGCTCGCATGCGTCCGGCGCGCCTAGGCGTGGCGGAAATGCCATCCATTCCGGGATGCTGCCGCGCGCTCGCGTTGGGCTGCGGGGTGGCGCTGCTTACCGCTTGCTCGGCCGCGCCGCCGCCCGCGCCGCTCACGGGCGCGCATCCCGCCGATCCCGGCGTGCGCGTGCCGCCGGCATCCTACCGCTCCGCGCTCGGCGACTATCGCACCCAGCGCCCGGTCGAGCCGAAGCCTTGGGCCGAACAGAATGAGCGCGTCGCGCCGGCGGCGAAGCCATGACTTATCCGCCGCGTCACGTCGTGCTGTTCGCCGCCGCGCTGCTCTCCGGGTGCGCCGGCTTCTCGCCCGACGGCGGCATGGAGCAGGTGCGCGACATCCTCCCGCCGCAGTCGGGAAAGGACGCGGCCCTGCTGCGCACGCCGGAGGATGCACAAGCGGCGCGGACGATCGTCGCGGCGTTGTTGCAGAAGCCGCTTAACGCCGACAACGCCGTGCGCATCGCCCTCCTCAACAACCGCGATCTGCAGGCAAGTTACAACGCGCTCGGTCTTTCCGAGGCCGCCCTGGTGCAGGCGAGCCTGCCGCCCAATCCGGCCTTCAAGTTCTCGCGCCTCGCGGGCGGCGGCGAACTCGAGATCGAGCGCCAGATCGCGCTCAACATCCTGTCGCTGGTGACGCTGCCGGCGCGCGCCGAAATTGCCGCCGACCGTTACCGCCAGGCGCAGTTTCGCGCGGCGGGGGAGACCTTGCGCGTGGCCCTCGAGGCCCGGCGCGCCTTCTTGCGCGCCGTCGCCGCCCGCGAGCTCGTGGGCTTTCTCGGCCAGGCCAAGTCCGCGGCCGAGACCGCCGCGCAGCTCAGCAAGCGCCTGGGCGAAACCGGCGCCGCCACCAAGCTCGATCAGGCCCGCAATCAGGTGTTCTATGCCGAGCTTGCGGGGCAGGTGGCGCTTTCGCAGCGGCGTGCCGCGTCCGAGCGCGAGCGTTTGGTCCGCGCGCTCGGCCTCTGGGGCCGCGATCTCGAATTCCGCCTGCCCGCGGCGTTGCCCGCGCTGCCGTCGAAACCGCGCGCGTCGGCTGCGGTAGAAATCGAGGCGGTCCGCCGCCGCGTCGATCTGCAGGCCGCGCGGCTCGAGGTCGAAGCGCTCGCCAAGTCGTATGGCCTCACCGGCGCGACCCGCTTCATCAATCTCCTGGAGGTCGGCGGCAAGTCCAAGACGGTGCATGAGCCGGACGGCTCGCACCGTCATGAGCGGGGTTTCGAGGTCGAGTTTCAGGTGCCGCTGTTTGATTTCGGCGAGGTGCGTCAGCGCCAGGCCGAAGCAAGCTACCTGGAGGCGGTCAATCGGTTGACCGCAAGGGCTGTGAATGCCCGCTCCGAGGCGCGCGAAGCCTATCAGGCCTACCGCTCCGCTTACGACGTCGCGCGACACTATCGGCGCGAGATCTTGCCGTTACGCAAGATCATCTCGGAGGAGACCTTGCTGCGCTACAACGCGATGCAGATCGACGAGTTCGCGCTCTTGGCGGAGGCGCGGCAGCGCATCGCATCGACCAGCGCCGCGATCGAAGCCCAGCGCGATTTCTGGCTGGCCGACGCCAACCTCACGGGTGCGATCCTCAGTGGCGGCAGCACGGCCGTGCCCGAAGGCGGCACGGCTGTGGCCGCTCCCACGGAAGCTCTCGGCGCCCACTGACACGGAGAAACAGAGATGAAGCTGTCGCGACGCAATTTTGTGCGCCTCTCGGCCGGAACGCTGGCCGGAGCCGCGACCGGGGTCGGACGGGCGCGGGCCGCCGCTGTTCCGGAAGCGCCGCGCAACACGGCGACCACGATGCAGCCGCCGCTCCACCCGGCCGAGGGGCCGCCCTACCGGCCGGTCGTAACCCTGAACGGCTGGACGCTGCCCTGGCGCATCAAGGACGGCTGGAAGGAATTCCATCTCGTCGCCGAGCCGGTGGTGCGCGAGCTTGCGCCGGGAATGAAGGCGCATCTCTGGGGCTATAACGGCTCTTCGCCCGGGCCGACGATCGAGGCGGTCGAGGGCGACAGGGTGCGCATCTTCGTCACCAACAAGCTGCCCGAACACACCACCGTTCACTGGCATGGGGTCGAGCTGCCCAACGGCATGGACGGCGTCGGCGGGCTCACGCAGCCGCACATCAAGCCCGGCAAGACCTTCGCTTACGAATTCACCCTCCGGCGCAGCGGGACGTTCATGTACCACCCGCATGCCGACGAGATGGTGCAGATGGCGATGGGCATGATGGGCATGCTCGTCGTGCATCCGCGCGATCCGCACTTCATGCGCGTCGACCGCGACTTCGTGTTCGTCATGGCGAGCTATGACATCGACCCCGGCAGCTACGTGCCGAAGGTCATGACCATGACCGACTTCAATCTGTGGTCCTGGAACTCGCGGGTATTTCCCGGGATTGATCCGCTGGTGGTGCGCCAGGGCGACCGCGTGCGGGTGCGGATCGGCAATCTGACGATGACCAATCATCCGATCCACAAGCACGGCGAGCCGTTCACCGTCACCTGCACGGACGGCGGCTGGGTGCCGGAAAGCGCGCGCTTTCCCGAGGTCACCACCGATGTCGCGGTCGGTGCGGTGCGCGCGTTCGAGTTCAACGCCCGGGATCCCGGCGACTGGGCGATTCATTGCCACAAGTCACACCACACCATGAACGCCATGGGCCACGAGGTGAAAACGTTCATCGGCGTCAACAAGCGCGGCCTCGCGCGCAGCATCCGCAGGATGGTGCCGGACTACATGCCGATGGGCTCGGCCGGCATGGCGGAGATGGGCGAGATGGAAATGCCGATGCCCGACAACACGCTGCCGATGATGACCGGCTTCGGCCAGTTCGGGCCGATGGAGATGGGCGGCATGTTCTCGGTGATAAAGGTGCGCGAGGGCCTGGGGCGCGACGATTACAAGGACCCGGGTCCTTACGAGCACCCCGAGGGTAGCGTCGCATATGAGGTCGCCGCCGCGGTGGCGGGAGCCCCGCTGCAGCGCAGCGACCAGGGCGCCGAGAAACCCGGCGTGGAGCTCAAGGTGGTCAAGCCCGGCGCCAAGCCCCGATCAAGACATCAACATTGAGAAGGTGCATGCCATGAAAACGAAGTCCGGTCGGAGCCTCGCGGCGGCTTTCGCGGTTCTGGTGCCGGCCTTGGGCGGCGGCTTCTCTGCGGACGTGTACGCGCATGAGGGCGCGTTCTCGGCCGGGAAGCCCGGCAATCCCAAGCGGCCGTACAAGACCGTCACCGTCTCGATGCACGAGGGCGACGGCAAGATGTACTACGCGCCCGAGCGGCTGGAGGTGAAGCGCGGCGAGCAGGTCAAGTTCGTCATCAAGAACGAAGGGCTGCTCGCGCACGAATTCATCCTCGCCGATACCGCTGCCAATCTCAAACACGCCGAGCTGATGCAGAAGTATCCCGACATGGAGCACGACGACCCCAACGGCAAGACGGTCCAGCCCAGCAACACCGCGGAAATTCTCTGGCGCTTCACTAGGCGCGGCGAATTCGAATACGGCTGCCTGATCCCCGGTCATCGCGAGGCGGGCATGACCGGCAAGATTTCCGTCAAGTGACACGGGTGGTGACAACCATCAAGGAGACGACCATGAGCCTTCGACACCTCCCCCTTCTCATCGGACTTGCCCTGTGCCTCGGCGCGCCGCCGCTTAACGCCACCAGCCACGATCAACTGGTGACCGGGCAAGTGACCAAGGTCGATGAATCGGCGCAGAAGATCACCATCAAGCATGGCCCGTTGAGGAAATTCGACATGGCGGACGGCATGACCATGGTGTTCCGTGCCGCAGATCCCGCCATGCTCAAGCAGGTCAAGCCCGGCGACCGCATCAAGTTCGTGCCCGAGCGCATCAACGGCCAGTTCACGGTGACCAGAATCGAGAAGGCCAGGTGAGCGGAAGCCGGAGGAGCGAGCAAGCCTTTTTGATCACAAGCTCGCCATTGGGCGGGACGCGCGGAATGTGATAAGCCTGCGCTCGTGAGGTACCGTTCTGCCATATGCAGATTCCTGGCAGCCCTGGCCGTGCTTGGGCTGCTGGTGGCGCCGTTCGCTCGGCCGGTTATGGCTGCAGCAATGCAAACGACGGGCGAGCCTGCCGCCATGGACATGCCGGCAGACATGCCGTGCTGCCCCGACCAGATGCCCGCGAAGGATTGCGCCAAGGATTGTCCTCTGATGGCAACCTGTATGGCAGGCAGTGTTCAGGACATGCCTCCTGTCGCGGCGCTGTTCATTCTGCCTCGGACGACGCAAATCGTCCTTCCCGCGGGTGACGCGGATGCAACCGGTCTAGGTACCGGCCCGCCGCAAAGACCTCCGAAGACCTAGGTTCTCCCTCGTCGTGCCGAGGGCCGCCGCGGCGCCTGCTTTTGCGCGCGGCGCTCGCACGTGGCCTTGCCACGCGCCGCTTAAAGGCGAGCGGCGAAAAAACGCGGAACCTAGGAGACTGAAATGATCCTGCGAACCAGACCCGCTGCGTTAGGGCGCGGCCGAAGCTCGCGGCCACCGGCGGCGACGCCGCTTGATTGGCCGCACCGCGACGGACACCCGCGCGGAGATGCGCTCGCGTTTCAGGGCGATCGATGAACCTTGGCGCGCGTTTCGGAGAGCTCAGTATGCCTGGTTCCGCATCAACGAAACCTGCGTCCGGACGCCGTAAGGCCATCAGGCAGATGGCGCCGGGGCGGTCGGAAACGCGGCCGTTTGCACTGAGCTTCCCGGAGCGCGCCCATCAATCGGCAGCCGGCGCGCGCACCGTTGTGTTCGCAGTGCGCTCGAGCTCGTAAGGTCCCTTGCTGGCCAGGAGAGTCTTTAGGCGAGACCGAACTGCCCGGTTGCGATCAGCCAATTCGGCGCTGCAGGCGGCATGGCCGCAATCGTACCAAGGCTGTCCGATGACGCGTGCGACCGCGTTCGCGGTTGCGGCCGGGATTGCGGTGGTCCCTTCCAACTGCGTCGCAAGCCGCTCCATCTGCCGCGTCGCTTCCTCTGGGCGCGTGCCGTCGGTCATCATCATGATCATCGCCCAGCAGCAGCAGGCGGCGACCACGAACAGCCAGGTGCGCAAAGCGCGTTCGGAAATCGTCTCGAATCTCCTGAGAAAGGGCCACGACTGTCCGGCATCGAGCCAAAGGTACGCGGTCGCGTCGTCCGGAGGGCCGCTGCGTGCGTGGCTCGGAATGCGGCCCGTGCGGCCGGCCACATCAGCGATCACGGTCGTACCTTCCGGCCGCAGTTCCCACCCCGCCGGAACCGCATGCGTCAGTTTCTGCTGCATGAGCATGGCCGCGTCCCCCCAGACTGCGATCCTCATTGATCCATCGACCCCAGCGCGCCCAGCGCGCGCGGAACAAACGCCGCGCCAGCGCCGCCGCGACAGGGCTCGGCGGCGCGGCGCGGCCAACGCGCGAGCGGTCTTGTGAGTGGTCACCAGCCGGCACCGAGCCACTCGATGCTGGACGATCCGCGGCCGGCCTGGTTGTTGCGCGCGGGCTCTAGCGTGAGGGCGCGGAGGACCCCTTCCACTTCCGCGAACTCGCGCCAGATTGCCTCGAGGTGCGGCCTCACGGTTCGACCCCGCGCGGTGAGCCGGACCCGCGGCTTACGTTCGAACAGGGGCCCGCCAAGCTCGTCCTCCAAGCTTCGGATCGCGTTCGACAGCGACGGCTGCGAAACGCCACAAAGCTTCGCCGCGTGTGTGAAATTTCCCGATCGGGAGAGCGCGAGGAAGTAGCGGACGTGGACCATTTCCATTCGTTCAATCCGAATTCCAAGGGCGAGCGTCACGTTTTGCCGGCGCCATGTTCGGTCTCGGAGCGGGCGCCGCTACCCGGACATCAGCGTGTGCAGAACCGCGATGGCATAGAGGGCGAGCCATAAGGCGGCGATCACGACACCTCCGGCACCAACCGCGGCGAGCTGCCTGCCGAGCCCACGGGCGTCGCCGCCATCAGGACTGCTCTCGAAGTGGTTGACGGCTTGCACGCCCGATTGACCGGCCGTGATGCCGGACCGATCCTCTTCAAACAGCAGAGGCACAGAGAAAGCCGTGGGCTCTGATCGCATGGCAAACTAACTCCCCGACTCACACCACGCGGTTGCCGCGCGACGACGGCAGATTGCGCTCGGCAACGCGCTGAACGGGCACGACAAAGGGCAACGGCAGGGGCGCCGCCACGGCGAGCACTCCGCCAATCAACGGTCGGGACACGCAACGTATCCCGAGCTATCACGGCGGCACGTGCGCTGGCGCATACGACGCGTTGGACCTCCTGGCGCGCGAGGCTGCCGTCACGATCATCGCTCAACGGCACGGCGCGTAAATCAGCCGGAGGTCCAGACGGAGAGGTTCTTAGGTCCTAGGACCAAGGTCCCGCACAACCTATGAGAGCGCGGCATCGATTGGCATTTGCCAACGACGGCAGATCCAGATTTCACTATGCGGCGATAGGCGAAGGCGATTCTCGTCCCGGGGCTCTCGGAGTTCCGCCCCGGCGTTCTCGGTGGCTGAGCGGCAAGGTGACTGCAATTAGACCGTACAGGGATATCCATCTCCTACCTTGAGTCTTCCAAATGCGAACGCTGGCTGGGTTCGGAAGCCCTTCTTCCGGCCGCTTCTTCCTCGCCAACGAACCGAGGCGGGGGTATGATTTCCGGCTGAATCTCGATGCAATGGAGATGACGGACAGCGTTTTATGAAAGTCCTCATTGTCGACGATCACGCGTTGATCCGGGAGGCGCTGCACGCCGTCTTGACACAACTCAAGCACGAAGCCGTCATCTTCGAGGCTTCGAACGGCCAGCAGGCAATGCACATTGTCGAGGAGCATCCCGACATCAGCCTCATCTTGCTTGATATCAAATTGCCTGATCGAGACGGCTTCGCTGTGCTGCGCGAACTGCGCAACCGCCATGCGACCATCGCCATCATCATTCTCTCATCCTCCAGTGATCAAGAGACGGTCAGGCGCGCTTTCAAACTTGGCGCTCTGGGTTTCATTCCGAAAACCACGGAGCGTGACGTGATGCTCAACGCCATTGAGCTGGTGCTCTCCGGCGGTGTCTACATTCCGTCTGAGATTTTAACCTACGAGGAAGCGCCGTCCCCGCGGCTCTCAAATAAACCTGCGATCGGCGGATCTCCGAAAGGTCTCGGGTTGACCGATCGGCAGATCGAGGTGCTCGCGCTCCTGATGAAGGGAAAAAGCAACAAGGTCATTGCCAAGACCCTCAATATGGCGGTGCCGACGGTGAAGAACCACATCACGGTCGTTCTCAAAACGCTGTTCGTAACGAGCCGCACCGAGGCAGTGGTCAAAGTTGGAAAGCTGGGCTGGGAATTGTCGCCGACACCCGAGTCATAGAACCGGCCCGTCGTCTCTGCGTTCGTCATGATCCCTGAACAGCTCGTGCATGACCGTGCGCAGGCGCATTGGGTCGACCGGCTTGTGCAGAAAGATGTATCCGCTATCCGTGGCGTCACGCACTCGCTCAGGTGCCGTATCGCCGCTGACGAGAATAGCTGGAATCGATGAGCCGAACGCCGTGTTGATTTGTTGGATCGCTCCGATCCCGGTCTTCCCGCCCCCAAGATGATAATCCGAGATTATGAGATCCGGGCGCTGCTGGCGCTCGGCCAGCCGGACAAGGGCTGCTTCTTCGGATCCGGCAGTAACGACGGAGTATCCCCATTTTCCGAGCAATCCGCCCGTTCCCTCCTGCACAATGGGCGCATCGTCAATAACCAGAATCAGTTTGCCTTCGACCGCGAAGGCTGCGGGGTGGGGTGAGTCGACCGGCTCGGTCGACGTGACGCCTTCAGCCGCCATCGGAACCAGGATCGCGAATCGCGAGCCTCGGCCGACAGTCGAAGCCAAGTCGATTTGATGGTTGAGGAGCCGACGAAGCCTGTCGACAATAGCCAGCCCGAGCCCGAGACCGCCGTGCCGGTTGCCTTCCGCGGCTGGAAGCTGAACAAACTCGCCGAAGATATTCTGCTGCTGGTCCGCAGGAATGCCGGGGCCGCTATCCCATACTTCGACCCGCAACATTTCGCCGCGCCGACGACATCCGACGATGATTCCGCCCTGCAATGTATAGCGTACGGCATTGGATACCAGATTGACCAGGATGCGTTCGAGCAGCAGGGGGTCGCTGCGCACCCAGGCGTCGCTTCGCCGAACGCGTAGCTGCAGACCCTTCTCCCGCGATGCCTGATCAAACCTCGTCTCGATCTTATGCAGCATGCGTGCGATCGGGAATTCGGCAATCTTGGGCGGAAGGATGCCGGCGTCGAGCCTGGAGATATCCAGGAGGGAACTGAACATTTCATCCATTTCCTTGCGGGTGGCATCGACCCGCTCGATCGCCTTTGCCCGTTCCCTTGATTTGAGCGGCATGCGCAGCTGTGCGACGAACAGGCCGAGTGCGTGCAGTGGCTGCCGCAAATCATGGCTGGCCATGGCGAAGAAGCGCGACCTTGCCGCATTGGCGCGCTCCAGCTCTTGCGTACGCTCGGCGACCTTCCGTTCGAGCTCGGTCTGCGCGCGGCGCAGACTTTCCTCCGCCTGCTTGCGCACCTCGACATCGGCGCTCAGCAACAGGCTGGGAACCGTAATGCTGATCAAGAACATCAACACCAGCAGGAATGAAACGTTGAGATCAGGGGTCGTGAAGGGGCCGCCGCCCTCGAGGGTTCCCCAGATCGTGGCGCCCGCAAGCACCAGCGCAACGGTCGCGGTGTCACGTGGACCGCGGCGCAACGCCGCCCACAACAGCGGCAGGATCGCCAGAAAGCCCAGGGGATCGCGGTTCGGCGTTTGCTCGATCAGGGGGCTGAAAGCAACAAGTCCGACCGCCACCGCTGCCGCGAGGACGCCGATCGTCTCCAAGGTCTCTTTGCGATTGAAGGCATGGTACCGGCTCGATGCCCAAAGGATGATTGCGGGGGCAATCACCAGTGCGCCGGTTACATCTCCCAGCCACCACGTCATCCACGCGTTCGCCAAATTCGTCCGCTCGGTATATCCGGCGATTGCCAAGCTGGTGAGTCCGATGCTGGCGCTGATCGGCGTCGCGATCAGGAAGCAGATCAGAGCAAACTTCGCGACCGAGTTTGGCGTCGCGAACGTATTGCATCCGTTCGACCAGCGATTGATCAAATAAGCGCCGACAAGCGCCTCGAGGGAGTTGCCGGTCGCAATCGCCGCCGCCGTGGTAACCGAGCCGGCGGTCGTCGCATTGGCGATCACCGCCGCCACGAAAATTGCCGGCCAAATCCGATATCCCCACAACAGCACCGCCGCCAACGCGAAGCCGGTCGGCGGCCAAATTGGCGTTGCGCTCGGATGAATGGAGGCGAGCGCAAGGCCGACTTTTGCCAGGGCGAAATAGATCGATCCAATTGCGACGAGTGCGCCGGCATAGCCGATGCCCGGGCTGAAACTTATGGCGGGCGCAAATGATCGTGGACCGGACATGGTCGCCCCCTGGACCAAATTGAGTTCGCGAATGCCGGGACCCCATGGCAGAGGTCTCGACTGGCGAAATGTCGCCGCAGTCGCGAATGCCGTCGCAACATCGTCGCGCGCGGTGACGCAAGCCTAGCCCGGATGAGGGGGCAGCGAAATCCCGAACCGGGCTTCCCACCTCGAAACTGCGATCCGCTCAAGCCCAGCGATCTCAGATCAGGTTCCGCCGCTTCGGGCACAGGTGCCCATCCTTGGCCGACGATGATGGGGGCGTGCACGGCGATCCCGCGCGGGCGTCGACGATCGCGCGCCTCATATCGATGTCGGGTTGGGCCGGCGTCGGGTCGTCGGAGGGCCCGACTGCGGAAGTTGCCGAGACAACCGAATGCGCTAGTAGCATCGGTCGCACGGCTGCGAACGATCGGAGCATTCTTCATGGACGATGGTTGGGACCTTTCGGCGGGTCCCTGGATCGCCGCAATGGGCGAACGGGGCGACTGGGGCCGAGAACACGTGCTTGATCCGATCATGCTCGAGCGCGTCTCGGCGCGGCAGTTCGCGCGCGCCCTCGACGTGGGCTGCGGTGAGGGACGGTTTTGCCGGATGCTGCAGGCGAGAGGCATCCATGCTGTCGGAATCGACCCGACGGAGGAGTTGCTCGCGGCGGCAAGGAGACGCGACCCGAAGGGCGAATATCAGATCGCAAGAGCCGAAAGCCTGCCCTTTTCTGACGCCAGTTTCGATCTTGTCGTAAGCTATCTGACGCTGATCGACATCGCGGACTTCCGCACGGCATTGAGAGAGATGGCGCGCGTCCTGGCGCCCACGGGAATCTTGCTTGTCGCGAATCTCAACAGCTTCATCACGAGCTGCCCGAACGGATGGATCAAGGATCAACACGGCGATGACTTGCACTACGCGGTTGACCGCTATCTCGAAGAATTCCCCGAATGGGTAGAGTGGTCAGATATCCGGGTTGAGAATTGGCATCGTCCGCTCTCCGCCTACGTTCGAGAGCTGCTTGCACACGGCCTGACGCTCACGTTTTTCGATGAGCCGCACCCACGGTCCGGCGAGCGTGACCAGCAAGCGCGCTATCGCCGAGCCCCGTGGTTCATGGTCATGGAATGGCAGCGCCCGCCGCGCTCCGAGGCGCCAGCGACCGCGTCCCCAGGCCCTGCGTAGTCGATCGATTTCGCGAATGCCGGAACCCGCAGTGCCGCGACCTACCCTTGCTTCGGCGACCAGCCGTAAGCCTTGGCGCATGCGCCGCCCATCAGCATGGCCCGCTCACTGTCGCTCAGACGGCGGGTCCTGAGGAACGGCTCGACCGCCTGCTCGTAGTTGATGACTGCGAACGCGCGTGTCCAGTCCGTGCCCCACAGGCAGCGCTCGAAACCCCAGGCATCGAACACGCGGGCAAGCGGGTCCCAGATGTCCGGGAACGGATACGGCTCGCGTGACAGCGTGCAGGCGCCGCTGACCTTGATGACCGCGTTCGGTCGCCGGGCAAGGTCCAGCACCTTCGGGAGGTCGGCCCAGGGCTGCGGCGGGGCGGGCGGGACGCGCGGCTGCATGATGCCCAGGTGGTCGATGACGAATCGCGTCTCGGGGTGGCGATCGATCAGCGCGGTGCCTGCCTCCAGGTTGCCCCAGCACAGGATGTTGACCGGGAAGTCGTGGCGAACGGCCGCGCGCGCGATCCGGTCGAGACCGGCGTCGCTCGGCTCCCGGTGCTCCTTCGTCAACATGATGCGAATTCCCACTGTGCCCGGCGTATGCTTCCAGTCGGCGATGACATCGGCCACTGCCGGATCGTCCGGGTCGACCGGCTTCACGATGGCGAACCGGTCGGGATGGGCCCGTTGCACGTCCACCGCATAGCTGGCGTCGTAGCGATACAGGGAGAAGGCGGAGATGAAGATCGCGCCGTCGACGCCGACCTTGTCCATCGCCGCCGCCATCTCGTCACCGGTGACGTGATCGGGCCAGTTCGGCACGCTGTGCCAGGGTCGCTTCGGACTGTTCGCCTCATAGGCATGGACCTGGGAATCAATGATCGTCATCGTGAAAGCTCCTTGGTGGCAGGCGAGTTTGATCGTCGCAGCCGGCTCGTGTCCAGGGGTGCCGTGGCGTTGCCGATGCCGACGGCCATGACCGCCGCAACGGCCCCTCGTTGCCGACGAAGATGTGGTCCTGCGCTGCGGCGGGCGCGCGAGGGGCGGCCTTGTCACAAGGCGGCTCCACTTCGATCGAACGAACGGCGCTGGATCCGAGCGGCAGCCGAATCGATTGCAGCGCCAAGCCGAGTCGCATAGTATTCCGCCATTCTCTTCCTGGCCCTGGTTGGACGCGCGCCTTTATGGATACGCGCCGCAATAGAAGCTCAGAGAAAGGGTGCGCCCTATTCTAACGGCGTGAATGGGCCAGAACTCGACCTAGTGATGAGGAGTGGGGGCAATTCTTCCTGAGCCGAATGCGGCCTCTCCCTCTGGCACTTCTGCCGATCGACGGCAGAGCGGAGACAAGTCCGGCCCTGAGCGCAGACAGCTGACCGTCCTCTTCTGCGACCTGGTCGGCTCGACACAGCTGGCGACCCGGCTTGATCCTGAAGATTTCCGCGAGGTGATGCTCGATTACCTGAAGACCTGTGGACAGGTCATCGAGAGCTTTGGGGGGTACATCTCGAACTATCAAGGCGACGGACTGCTCGCCTATTTCGGCTACCCGCAAGCTCAAGAGGACGCGGCAGAACGAGCTGCGCGCGCCGGCCTTCGCCTCGTTGCGGCGGTGCCGAGCCGACGGATACGCAACGATGCAACTCTTCAGGTCCGTGTTGGCATCTCCACCGGATTAACCGTGGCCGGCGATGTTCTCGGAGAAGGAGGCGCGCGCGAGGAAACGGTAATTGGCGAGGCGCCCATTCTTGCTGCACGGCTACAGCAATTGGCGAGTCCCGGCGCCGTCCTTATCGCGGAGAGCACGAAAAAGCTGCTTGGCCAAATATTTGAATTGGACGATCTGGGTCTGCACGAGCTCAAGGGCTTTGCCGAGCCGGCGCGAGTTTGGAATTTGGTCTCGACCCGCGACCTTGACAGTCGCTTCGAGGCTACCCGCAGCCCAGGCGCCGAACACGGGATCGGCCGCGACCAGGAACTGGCTATCCTGGCCGATCGCTGGGAATCCGCGCTCGCCACCGAGGGCCAGATCGTCGGCCTATTTGGAGAGGCCGGCATTGGCAAGTCGCAGATGTGCGCGATGCTGCGGGAGCACATCGGTGCTGCCCCTCATGCATTCCTTCGTCTTCAGTGCTCGCCATTGCACAGCAGCAGCGCCCTATATCCCGTCATTGTTTGCCTTGAGCGCGCGATCGGCCTCGCGCCTGACCTGCCCAGCGAGATAAAGCTGACCCGGTTAGAGAAGTATCTCAGCGAGCGGGAACTGATCGGATCGTTGCCGCTATTTGCGACACTATTGTTGCCCTCCGTCGAGGAGCGACAGTCTTCATCGACCATGTCGGCCGAGGAATTGAAACAGCGAATGTTGGACGCCTTGGCCGATTGGCTCCTTTCGTTCGCCGGCTCGTGCCCGCTGCTCGCAATCATCGAAGATGCGCATTGGATTGATCCCAGCACCGAAGATTTCGCCAGACGATGCATCGAGCGAGTTGCCTCAGCGCACCTTCTGCTGATCATTACCTATCGGCCGGAGTTTCATCGCGACTGGCTCAGCAGCGGCAGCTTCACCGCACTCGGTCTGAACCGTCTGCACCGTCACCAGGCCGCGGATATGGTCCGCAGCGTGGCCGGTTCCAATACCTTGCCACCAGAGCTCGTCGATTACGTCGTGGCGAAGACCGACGGTGTCCCGCTGTTCATTCAAGAAGTTACGAAGAATATCCTGGAATCCGATCTGCTTGGCGCGGAGGGCGACGGGCAGGTCGTCATCGATCGCCTGCATTCTCGTGCGATCCCGACTACGCTGCAGGATTCATTGCTTGCGCGTCTGGACCGTCTGGCATCCGTCAAGGAGATAGCGCAAATCGGTGCAGCCGTTGGCCGGGAGTTCTCGCACAAGCTGATGGAAGTGATCACATCTGGTTACTCCGGCAGCCTGGAGGCAGCTCTCGGGCGGCTGGTCAAGGCGGACTTGATAGGGATTCGCGGCAGACCCCCGGAGGCGACGTATGTTTTCAAACACGCATTGCTGCAGGATGCCGCTTACAGCACGCTGGTGCGCGGGAGGCGCCGCGAACTGCATTTGCGGATTGCGCAAGCACTGCAAGATCATTTTCCCCAACAGGCCGAAGCCGAGCCGGAGCTTGTTGCGCATCATCTCACCGAAGCGGAGCTCACCACACGGGCGACGGAATGGTGGGAAAGGGCCGCCAACTTGGCGGTGCAGCGGTCTGCCAATTTCGAAGCCGTCAATCATTTCAACAGGGCGCTGGACGTACTCGGTAGCGAGCCAGCGACCCAGATGAGAGATGAGCGCGAGCTTGAGCTTCGCACCAGACTCTGCGCACCTCTGTACGTCACGACCGGCTACGCATCGCCCCAGATGGAAGCAAACTACGCGCAAATGGAGCGTCTCAGCGAGCGTCTCGGCGCGACTGCAAAGCTCCTGCGGATCTTGTGGGGCCAAAGCGCAATGACATTGGTCAGGTCCGAGCTGCGCATAACTCTCGCTCGGATGGAACGCTTTATGGACCTTGCTGAGCGTGCCGGTGACCCAAAGGCCATGATTGCTGGTCATCGGGTAGTTGATTACGTGCATCTTGCGCGTGGAGACCTGCGTATCTGCCGCGCCGGACTTGAGCAGGCCATCGACGCTTATGACAGGAGTTTCGACGATTCATTCATCGCGACGTATGATATGAGCCCGGTTCCTTGCGCCACGAGCATGCTGTTCATGGCAGTACAGCAGCTTGGACATTTCGACCAAGCCGCGAACCTGATGAATCGTGCGATAGAAGACGCAAAGCGGTCGCGCCACCCGGCTACCCTTGCGTATACGCTCTACCACGCGGCTTTGTTCTGGGTGATCGGCGATGACACAACTCGAGTGCGGCAAGTGACTGACGAGCTGCTCACGGTGATCCAAACTAATGATATCCGGCTATACAAATCGTATTGCGATATCCTGGTGGGATGGCTGACGGCAAAAGCGGGAGATCTTGAAGAAGGCCTAAGGCGGATGCAGCGTGGCGCGGCAGCGCGCAAAGCCGTGCAGGCTAACCTTTGGGTGCCTGTCCATCAGACGCGAGAAGCAGAACTACTGATGGAGCATAAGCGGTTTGATGAGGCGCTTGAGCGGCTGCGCGAGGCCGAAACGAGCATTGAAGAAATGGAGCAACGCTATGTTGCCGCAGAACTGCATCGATTGCGCGCCCTCTCGCTCATAGGCGCGGGCGCCGCGCCAGCGGAGGTCGAACGAGAGTTTCAGCAGGCTCTCACGATTGCGCAACGGCAGGAAGCCAAGCTCTGGGAGCTGCGCGCGGCCGTCAGCTATACCGAATATTTGCGCAATGAGGGCCGCGTCGGTGAGGCGCGTGCGGTGCTTGCACCGGTATATGAGTGGTTCACCGAGGGACTGGATACCGGGGATCTCAAGGCCGCGAAACAGGTACTCGAAACCCTCACGCAAGCGCAATAGGTGGTGCGCAGGCAGGGCGCAGGCTAGCGGGCGGAAAGTTGCCGCGTATGGTCGATGAGGACCAGCAGCGCCTCAGGATCGGCTGCGAAGAGCCGCGCTTCGGTCCGCGCTTCTTCTGCAATTCCGTCCAAATAGGCTTCCGCTGCCGGAATTTGGGCTTTGAACGCCTGAGCGAGATGCTGCAAGTCCTGTTCTCCCGGATTGCAGAACACGCGCGCGACTGCCGGATCGCGAATGGCTAGGGCGGCGGGCAACGTCAGAATTCCGTCCCGAAGATCGTCATATCCGCCGCCTCCCAGGGCAGTGGTCCCCCTCACGTCCGCTACGTCGTCACAGCCGTGATACAGCGATCCCAACAGGCCGCCGAACTTGCGCAAGCGACCGCTGCGAGCGCCGAGGCACGCTGCGATTTCGAACATCGAGCCGGTATCTTCGCCGGCGATCTTGCGCCAATCCTCGACGCCGAGCGGCTGTCGCCGCAGCCGCCACTGCATGCACTCCGCCACCCCCAAGCGCTTGAGCAGCTCTGAAAGCAGCTGGATGGCCTGAAAGTCGTCGCCGGCCAAGCGGTACCCGTCAGCCACAATGTAGCCGGACGTCATCAGCGCCGACAGCTGACCGAACTTCGCGTGCAGCGTCGGGCGGCCGCGACGGTACTCGGAATGATCGACAATGTCGTCGATGATCAGGGAAACGTTATGGAACAACTCGAGCAGAGCCGCCGAGCGGATCACCGGCGGCCCGATGGGACCGGCCCGCGTCGCGCGATGACAACAGAAAAGAGTCAGCGGTCGGAAATACTTCGAGCCGGTCCCCAGGAACTGCCAGCTCAGCGCCGCATGCATTTCCCCGTCGCATCGTCCGATCCACTGCGCGATCGATTCACGCAGATTCTCCACTTCCTGTTCAAATCCGAGCGCTGCGATTACCGAGCTCTCGCCGCCGATCGCGTGCGGCTCGATACCGAGATCGCCAGCAGCCGATGAGCTATCGTCGTTCATAGGGAACGGCGCGTTCCCACCGTGGTATTGCTCCACGTGGGGCGCATGTCCGGCAGTCCAGCGCTTGCGGCAGCCGAGATCCTCAAGGCTTCGCCTTCCAACGCCGATGGAAGCCTGAATTGGCTTCGCCATCCGCTACGGCAGATGCGGCCGCTTCGGCCAACTTCTCGAATTCCAACTGCAACAAACGCGCTTCCTGGACCGAGAGATCAGAGACCTCCCGCAGATACTTGCGGAAATCCTCGGCGAGGCCGCGGCGCTGAGCCTCCGACACGCTCGTCCCGGTAACTTGAGCCAGAACGGACGGCAGAGCGGACGATTGATAGTCTCCATACGAGCGCGCCAGCCTGCTCCAGAAACGCAGCCCGCTGGCAGCGGCAACGAGATAGGCGCGTGCGGCCAACCCGGCCAAATCGCCATCCCTCACGGCTTGCTCTGTCGAGCCCTGGGAAGTGTCGGTCTCCTTCAGGCCGCGCGAGATTGTGCTTTCCAGCGCCGCCAGACCGGTCAAGAAGCTGTGCTGGATTGTGGAGGCAAACACCTGCAGCGGGTCCACAGGGCTCTTGGCCCCGTCGCCAACTGGATCGTTCGGATCTGAGGGCATGGTCAGGGAACGAGCGTCTGTGCGCGCAATCTGACCGCGAAGCTAGCGCAGGAGACACTTTCCTGCAAGACTGACGCCCGAACCCGAAGTTCGCACATCTCTTGCCGCGCGTTCCGATTGCGAACTTCGGGTTCGAAGCGGCAAATCATGATTTGCTAGTGTCCATCGCTTTCGAAGTTCGCCGAACAGGAGCCGCAACAATGCGCGAACACCGGAAATCGGGACGATGGTGCGTCCATTGCTCGAAACAGATCGGTTGCAGATTGGGCTGAGGCGCAACAAAACCTTTCGCTGCAGGAAAACCCGCACCAAGTTAAACAGGGGCACAGAGAGCCGAGTGCGCCGGCGCGGACAGTGCACGTCGCAGGGAGATCCCAATGCCACAGGTAACCGTCATTGGTGCAGGCATCGCCGGGCTCGCAGCGACGCTGAGGCTGGTCGAGCGAGGCTTCGATGTGACGCTTTTCGAGGAAGACGCTTTTCTGGGTGGGAAGCTCGGCGCGCATAATCACACCGACCATAAGGCCGACTACCACGAGCATTCGTTCCACATGTATCTGAACTGGTACCACAACTTTTGGCAGATCGTCGACGAGCTGGGCATTCGGGCGCATTTCACGGCGCAGCCGGGAATGGTCTACCTCAAGAGGGATCACTATGCCGTGGACGCTCACAAGCCCGAGCTCATCAACGTCGGTGCGATCGGCTCGACGTGGCACAACATCTTCTCGGGCGTCCAATCCCCGACCGACATGTTCCTATATGGCTACTCGCTGGTCGATCTGCTCGGAAGCTCCGTCTGGCCACTGCGTGATCTCGATCGAACAAGTGTGTTTGACTTTTTTGAATCGCGTCCGTACCTCACCGACGGGGCAATGGCGCTGCACGGGCAAACATTGGCGAAGGCATTCGCCAGCCCAACCTATTTGACCGACGCTCAAAGCTACCGTCAGTTTATCGGTTACGGATTCCGGCAACCCGATCCGATGATGTGGCTGTTGCGGGGAAACACGCAACAGTACCTGTTCGACCCCTTGCGGCGGCATCTGGAGAAGCTCGCGGCGGCACGCAAGACCGTGCTCCGGATCGAAAAGCTGCAGCGCGTCGACAAGCTCAAGCTTGAGCGAGATGAAGTCGGCAAGCACAGAAAAATCACCGGTCTGTGGGTTTCCACGCTGTTGCAATCGCCGACGATCGACGTCGGCGGCGAACCGGAGGTGGACGGCACCCGTTTCGAAGCGCTTTCCGGCGACGTCATCCTGGCGGTGCCGCCGCAGGCGCTTTCGAGGCTTCTCGATGCCGAGATGTTCACCGCAGCGCCCGAACTCGGCTATGTCCGCAAGCTTCGCTCGCAGCCGATGGCGAGCCTAGACGTCTACTTCAAGAGAAAGCTGCAAAACGTCCCAACCCCAATCACCCTTTGCCTCGATTCGCCCTTCGGCTTGACCTTCCTCGATACGTCGCAGCTATGGAGCGAGGGGAGTTCGCAAGCCACGTCCTTGAATGTCACGATGTCCGACTATCGGATTTTTGCCCGCTACAAGAGTGCCGAAGAGATCGCAACGATCAAGGAATATCTGTTTAGCGAACTGCGTCACTACATCGAGTTTCGTTACGACCCGGCCGGCAAGGACGACGATATCGACCGTAGCCGTTGCCATCTCCAGACCAACGTTGGCGAGGAACTGTTCACCAACGAAGTGGGAAGCTGGGAATTTCGCCCAGAGACTACCTGCCAAATCCCGAACCTTTTCATTGCGGGAGACTACTGCAAAACCCCAGTGGATGTCGTTACGATCGAGGGCGCTGTGGTGAGCGGCTTGCTCGCCGCCGAGGCGGTTCGAAAGCGCGCCGCGGTCGGCGATCCCATCCGGATCATCGCGCCCGATGTTTATCCTGAGCCGGCGCTCGCCGCCCTCAAACTCGCGGGAATGCCATACGCCTACGCGGCCAAAGGCTGGTCCATGCTCTATGGCGCGTTTCAGCAGGGCGTAAGGGACATCTTCCCGAATGGCTGATGTGCTCGACCGGCGAACGGGCGGGGGCTTGCCCCCGGCGAGGTCCGCCGAAACGCGCGGACGCTAAACTTCGAAGTGGATAACGATTTCCAAGAAAGATCATTCCGCTCCGGCGGATGCTGTCGTGGCGCGCCGACGCAAATCGTGCATCAACTCTGGGTCGGTTGGCCTACGGGCCCTCCATCTGTTGCCCGGTTGCGGTTACCTGCCCCGTGCACCTGTTCCGCCTGCCTCAATTCCTCGATGTTGTCGAAAACGGCCAAGCTCATGAGCCGGGCCAGCGCGGAGACATCGCGCAAATAGTCCCGGTACCCGGTAAGTATTCGGGCACCGACCTGGTCCCATGCGGGCCGCCCCGCTTGATCGGATGTCTGCAAACCATCGATGAGGGTGCCGGCGGCATCGGCGCCATGCTTGAGGGTGAGTTCCGCGTATGAGGCTGCCCCGCGTGCGAGCGTCATGGCGACGGCAAGTTCGGCACGCAAGAGCGTCGTCAGCATCGCCTGAGTCTCCCGGTCCAAAACAGCCTCCGCTCGGCAACCTGATCCCCGCGTGGAACCACCCTGTATCACATCCGGAGCTAAATTTGGGTGCGCGCAGCACCGACCGTTGCGGGCAGCGGCGCTGCAAGCGCGCCGGACATCTGCTCCGACCAACCGTTGGCGGCCGGCAACTGATCTGCAACGCCCAGCTCGCGCAACATCAGGCAGACACAAGCCTGCTCTTCGGACCCCGCGGGCGCAAGGCGACAGGCGCAATTCTTCTGCGTACCGTCGCCGAGCGTGAGATGGACGTTCCCGCGTATTTGCACACCTTCGCCCGCGCCGCTCCTTGAAAAGTGCGTCCTATGCGGTCGTTTCTTTTGGTCTGCGTCATTCTTCAATGAATAGGTGTAGCTGGGCACATTGGTCGAACTTCCGCTGCCAAAGCGCGGAAACGATACCGACAGCGCGGTGGCGTCGTTCGCGTCGATGGAGAAAGCTGCGGAGCCGGCAGTGTACCGGACCGCCATGTTCCTGCCCAAAGTCTTGTGATAGCCCCAGATCGTATCGGCCGCCGCGCGGGTAAATTCCTGATTCACCGTCAGGCTTAAGAACAGCATGCCGGGAACTGCCGAGACGTCATGGCGTGGACGCACGAAGAACACCACGCCGATCTCGAAGTAGGTTCCAAGATCGGTCTGCCGGTAATCCACCCCAAATATCGAGACGGGAGTCCGCTTGCCGCCCACATCGATGACGGTGAATGCATCCGTCTGCTTGTCGAGATGGCCTTGCGCGCCCTCCGCGCCGACGAAATACAATGCCCAACCTTGCGATGCATCCGCGATTCGCGCCGGCAGCATGACGGGCTTATCGAGAACAGCGTAGCTTTTTGAGCCGATATCACCGTCATTGATCATTCGCTCCAGAGAAAACGGCACAACGGTTGCCAGTTCAGCGAGGTAATTTCCTGCATCGAGGAGGGATGCTCTCAACAGCTCCTGAAGATCGCCCGAATCCCGAGCAGCCGTCAGGATCCGATCGGCTGCACGCATTTGATAATCGCAGCCGATCTGCAGGGACGTTCTCCAGGCTTGCGCGGCCAGATTGAGATACGCCCGTGCCAGCCCCGTCAGATCCTTTGGCCAACCGGCCGAAGGCACGGAGGATTCGGAGGTCATGTCGGCAGCCCCTCGGCCTTGCGCAAACTGCTTCGTTGCAACGAATGACGATAGGGCTGAGGCGTTAGCGCGTCCAGGCTGGTCTCCGCGATTGACGAGAGACCCGGGCCGAAAGACCTGGACGCGGCGACGACATCAGCCACCGCCGGACCGCCCGGGTCGACCGGCGTCACGAGGGCGAACCGGCCGGGATGGCCGATTGCGCGAGCTGGGAGGCACGACTGGCCTGAAAGGAACGGCCGGCGAGCCCTACCGCCCCGTCGTTACGCAACGCTGCACAGGGATTGAGCAGCCGCTTGGCGATCCCCGGCGCCCTTCAACAATTCTGCATTTGCGCCTAAGCTTCCCGGGCACGGCAGGGGTAGTTGTTCGAGCATCGCGTTCAGTCGTTCCGCACTGGCATGGCCGTTGCAGCCCTGTGCGGCAGGGCACACCCTTGATGGAGGAACGGGCATGAGGCGCAGGGATTTTCTCACCACTGCCGCGGCCGCTGCCGCGACTTCAGCACCCTTCGTTGCGCGCGCGCAGGAGAGCGCGCCGGACGTGATCAATGTCGGTCATCTCGTGGGCATCTGCATGTCGCCGCTCTTCTATGCCCACGCGCAGGGCTACTTCAAAGACGAGGGGCTCAACGTCGCCTTGAAGTTCATGCCCAACCCCGGCGACGCCATCACCGCCCTCGTGAGCAACGCGATGGACGTGATCCACAATCCCTTTACCAACGCGTTTGTGGCTGCCGGTCAGGGAGCGCCGATCCGCATCATCGCAGGCAGCGGAGCCGGCGGTTTGTTCCTCATCGCGCAAAAAGATTCCGGCATCCGCAGCATGACCGATCTCGCCGCCGCCAAGGGCAAGGGCCTGAAGATTGGAACAGTGCGGTTCAACACCTTCGAGATGACGCTCTATCGCAATCTGCTGAAGCACAACCTCGCCTACAGCGACTTCAACATCGTGTGGTTCAACGACACGCTGTCGCTGGCGTCGGCCTTCGAGGCGAAGGCCATCGACCTGGTCACGCATGTCGAGCCCTTTGCCACCCGCATGATCGATCAGCTGGGGGGCGCGCCGCTGGCGAGCAGCCTCGACGTCTGGGGCCCGCACGGCCCCGATTGCGTGACCAAGACCTCCATCCGCTTCTTGGAGAAGCATCCGACCACGCTGCGCCGCTATCTCAAGGTCCTGCTGCGCGCCGACGCGGCCATCAAGGCGGATATGCCCAAGGCGGTCGAGATCCTGGACGCCGCCAAGTTCTATCGCGTGGACAAGGCGACGCTCGCCGCCGCCTTGCCGCGTCAGATGCCGCAGGTCGACATCACGCAGGGCGGCACGCAAGGCATGGAGATCGCGGTGGCCGACATGGTGAAGCTCGGTTACCTCAAGACCGCGCCGCAAATCATCGACACGACCTTGCTCAAGCAGGCGCTAGGCTGAGGTGGCAGATCATAGCGGCACGATAGAGCCGGCGGTCGCGGCCGACGCGGAGCCGCAGGCGCCGAGTGCACTCGCTTCCTGGGGCGTAACCGTGCTGCGCGCGGCCGTTCCCTGGATGATCGTCATCGCGATCTGGGAGGCCGCCGCCGCGGCCGGCTGGCGTGGCTCGGTGCTGTTCCCGCCACCCTCCGCCTTCATCAGCTACGCGATCGAGAGCGACTTCCGCGTCGGCTTCGGAGGCGACGCGATGACTATCCCGGGTGCGATCGTCGCGAGCGCGCTGCGGGTGCTGGCAGGTCTCGCGGTCGGGTTCGCAGCGGCGATCCTGACGGGCATCGCGATCGCCGCTTCCAAGATGATGTCGGATGCGTTTCTGCCCCTCATTCGGGGGCTCGCCCCGATCGCGCCGATCGCCTGGATTCCGCTCGGCATTGTGCTGTTTGGCATCGGCAATCCCACGGCGGTGTTCGTCGTCTTCATGGGCGTCTACTTCATCCTGACGATCTCGACCGTCGCGGCGGTGAATTCGGTGGACCAGCGCCTGATCAAGACCGCGCGCAGCTATGGCGCGACCAGGGCCCAGGTGTGGACGCGCGTGATTTTCCCGGCCATTCTGCCGCAGGTCTTCACGATGTTGAGGATCAATTTCTTCGCGGCTTGGATGGCGGTGCTGGCGGCCGAGATGGTGGGCCTGAAAAACGGGCTCGGCATGATGATCATCCTCGGGCGCGAGATGTTCAACACCAAGCTGATCCTGCTTGGCATGTGCATGGTGGGCGCGACCGGCTATTTCGTCGACGCGCTGCTCGTTCAGGTGCAGCGCAAGATCCTGTGGTGGCAGTCCTCATCGTGAAAACGCTGGTGTGCCAGAACGTCGGCAAGATCTGGGCCTCGCCGGGCGGGCTTTCGGTCACGGCCCTTAAGGATGTCGACCTGACCGTGCACCACGGCGAGTTCGTGGCCATCCTCGGACCGACCGGTTGCGGCAAGAGCACGCTGCTGGAGCTGATCGCAGGCCTGGAGCCGCCTTCCTTCGGACGCATCATGTTCGACGGGAAGGCAGTGACCGGACCCGAGCGCGGCGCCGTGATGGTGTTCCAGGAACACTCGCTGTTCCCGTGGCTTTCGGTGCGCGACAACGTCGGCTTCGGACTTTCGGTCAAGGGCGTCCCGAAAGGCGAGAGGGAAGCGCGCGTCGAGCGCCTGCTTGATCGCGTCCGGCTGTCCCGGTTCGCCCGGCATCATCCGCACCAGCTGTCCGGCGGCATGAAGCAGCGGGTGGCGATCGCTCGCGCGCTGGTGGAAAATCCCGACTTCATCATGATGGACGAGCCGTTCGCGGCGCTCGACTTCCAGACCCGGGTGCTGATGCAACACTTCCTGCTGGAAATCTGGCTCGAGTTCCGGCCGACGATCATCTTCGTGACTCATCACATCGACGAGGCGGTGCTGCTCGCCGACCGCGTGCTGGTGATGAGCGCAGGCCCCGGCCGCATCCTCGATGAAATCGGCATCGACCTGCCGCGTCCGCGCCGCATGACCGATGCCGGCTTCAATGATTATCGCGCCCGCCTGACCGAGCTCATGGAGCAGGAGGTGATGCGCGCCTACGCGCGTGAGGACGGCGAGGCGATCTCCCATGCGGCTTGAGAGTGCGTCGCCATCGGCAGGCACGGGCGGTGGACCGCTGGTGGTGGGGTTCGCCGACCTGTTCGATCATCTCGGCACCGTCGACTTGCGCTACAGCGCGACCACCGCGGCGCTCAACGGCCGCGACGTGGTGATCGAAGGCTATCTCTCACACCCTCACCTGCCGGGCCACGACCTTTCCTTGGTGGATCAGCCGGGGCTCTGTCCCGATTGCTCGCCCGTGCCCGCCGCTGCGATCTGCTTGCCGGGAGTAAGCGCTCCGCCGACGGCCGACGACGGCCCTCGTCTGATCCTCGTCAGCGGCCGTCTCGAGTTCGGCCTGCGCGTCGTCAATGGGACCGCTTCGATGCTGCGCATCATGGCCTCCACAATCCGCCCGGCGGAGCACGCCGCGTGAAGCAACTGATTGCAGGCGGCCGCACGTCCGCTTGGCTCCCGCCAGCGGCACGAAAGCGGATTTGGATTTCCTTGAATTGAGTTGGACCAACGCTCGTGGCCAAGCTCACTTTTGCCGCGGCGCGCGAGCGTCACTGCGTCGCCGGGTGCTCAAGGCGTCGAGATGAAGCCAGCCAGCACGATCAAGCCGATCAGCATACCCAGCACAACGAGTATTGCCCAATTCTGCCTGTCAGGCGTGATCTCAATCCCGACCCGCGGCAGCAGTTTTCTTACGACCGCCACCGAGAAGACCTGAAGCATCCCGCAACCGAGGGCCGCTCCAGCAATGAAGTACCAGGAAGCACTGAGGGGAAGCCACGGCAACAGCCATTCAGGGGCGGATTCCCTCCAAAATGCCAACAAGATCCACGATCCAGAGAAGAATACGAACGCCTTTGTGAATTCCGAGCCGAGCGTGTCGGGCACAAGTCGTATCCCGATTTTCCCAAGCACCCACTCGATAAACGCGCCGTCGGTGAAGAACAGAAAGAGGCCAAGAGCAACGGGAAACCACGACGACAGCAAGAATCCGATGACGCCAGAAAACACCATGTAAAGTACGAAGTGCGATACGAACTCTTTGCCGCCAGATGGTTGTGACAGTACGGACGCGTCGGAGGAATGATCGCCTTGCGAGAACGCACGAACCGGCACGGACCATTCGCGTCGCTGCATGTGCTCACCTCGGCCGCAGGATCAACATCATACGCATGCCAGCGCTGGAACGTCGCTGCTGCGCAATCGAGTTAGTCGCTCGCCGCGGCGATCCGGTTCATGCCGCTCGTTGAGATTTTCGCTGGGACATTGTCCCGGCTTGGGCCGCTGTTGGACGTTTGAGAGTCGCCGGCCGTGGGCTTTCGCACCCGGCACTGGGAGGAGAACCGCGGGGCAGGCCCGGTGGTTGTGATCTCCGTCGACATCGTTAGGAGGTGTGCGGAAACCGCCTTTGACACCGCTACGTTGATGCGGCTCATATCCGGGAGGCCGCTCAGATCAGCTTCGGGGCTTTTATATTAGGCTCGCGTGCCCGTCCTTGCCGACGATGATGTGGTCGTGCACCGCGATCCCGAGCGGGCGCGCGACCTCCCGGCTGATTCACTTCCTTGACGAGCGATTGCTCCGGCGGTTTATTTTTTGTGGCCCGCTCGTTTCAACGGCCGCTTTGCAGGACGGTGATGAAATCAACCCGTTATCAGGTCTAATCGATGTCCGGCCGCGTGCACCTCGCCGACGAGCATTCTGAGCTCGACTTCATTGCGGCGTTCGGGCAGGAGTTCTGCGAAGCCCTGTCGCCACCGGTGCCGCACGATCTTATCGTCCCGCAGGACGGCTTCGAGGTGTGGCGGAGAGCGTTCGGAGTCGATCCCAGTCCTGTTGCGCTCGCGGAGCTCGCCGAGGCCGATGTAAAGCGCCTGCTCGCCGTTTGCATCGAATACTTCGATTGTCCATCGGTGTCCGAGGCGCATATTCGTTCAGCAGCCGCGCGTATCCTTGCCCGCTGGCCAGCCAAATCCACGTGATCCCGCCTCGCCCGAAGGAGGCGCTCAGTTACTGCCCGACCAAGACCTGTCGGAGGGGCGATGCCGGGTGCAACCTCGCAACCGCTTTCAGCTCGCGCGCTGCAACAGGGACGCGACGTGACGAGCGGGCGCGAACCAGATCAGGACGGCCGGCTGGCGCGTCTCGTGCGGGACGGAATTGCTCGGCCCGCCCGCGGTGCGATCCCGGACGAGCTTTTCCGCGAGCGACCGCCATCCGCAAAACCGGGTCTATCCGCCGTAGCCGTGCTCATTCGCGAACGGCGGGCGGGAAAGTGAGTTTCTGGGACGCCTCCGCGATCTTACCGCTCCTGGTCGTCCACCCGCTGGCTGCAGGAGCTCGGGCGCGACGACCCTGTCATGCTGGTCTGGTGGGGGCGCCGGTCGAGTGCGTTTCCGCGCTTGCGAGGCTCGCGCGCGACTCCGCGTTGACCGCGCGGGCGACCACCGTCGCCCTTGCGCGGCTCCGGGGGTTGCTAACCGCCTGGCATGAGATCGAACCAGGCGAGGCTATCCGCGAAACGGCGACCCGTTTCCTTCGCGTCCACCCCTTGCGAGCCGCCGACGCCCTGCAATTGGCAGCGGCGTTTCTGGCTGCGGAGCAACGGCCCGCGTCGCTTGAGATCGTGACATTGGATGATCGGCTTGCGAATGCGGCCGCTCGCGAAGGTTTTGCCGCGCTCAATTCCCCGACGGCTGGGCAACTTCAAATCAGCTTCAGCGCTTTGAGGCTCGCGTGGCCGTCCTTGCCGACGATGATGTGGTCGTGGACCGCGATCCCGAGCGGGCGCGCGACCTCGATGATCGCGCGCGTCATCTCGATGTCGGCCTGGCTCGGGGTCGGGTCGCCGGAGGGGTGGTTATGGACCAGGATGATGGCGGTCGCGGAGAGCTCGAGCGCGCGCTTCGCCACCTCGCGCGGGTAGACCGGGGTGTGATCGACGGTGCCCTTCTGCTGCACCTCGTCGGCGATCAGCCGGTTGCGCTTGTCGAGGAACAGGATGCGGAACTGCTCCTGGTCGGCGAACGCCATCGCGGTGCGGCAATAGTCGATGACCGCCGACCATGACGACAGGATTTCCCGGTGCCTGATCTGCCCGCGGGCCAGCCGCTGCGCTACCGCGTGCGCGATCTTCAGATCAGTAATGGTGGTTTCGCCGACGCCCTCGACCCGCTTGAGCCGGGCCTCGGGCGCCGAGAGGACCTCGGCAAAGGATCCGAACGTCTTGATGAGGTGCTTGGCCAAGGGCTTGACGTCAATGCGCGGGATGGTGCGGAACAGGAAAAGCTCGAGCAGCTCATAGTCGCTGAGCGCGTCGGCGCCCGCCTCGCGAAACCGTGCCCGAAGACGGTCGCGGTGGCCGTGATAGTGGGGTGCTTCGTCCGCCGGACCCGGATGGCTGTCGGCCGCGCGTTTCCTCGCCACGGTGTGCCCCGATCGTCTTGCAAGCGCGGCCGCCGCCCACGACCGCGCCAGCCATCCTGCGAGGGTTGCACGAATAGCTCAAGAGGACGAGGCGCGCGCGTCGACGAGCACACCATCCTGCCCACCGACTTGTTCGATCATCGCTTTCCGCATCGCGGTGAGTTTACATCTGAGAGGGCAAGAACAGGCACATGACGTGCGCGATCCCATCCGGATCGGGACGCATGCCGACATGCCTGCGCGCGTCTTTCGAATCCCGCACTGCAAAGTTCGCATTCATCCCGCCGGCCGCCGCGCGATTTTTTTTCGTGACCTGACCGCAGTTTGTGACAGAATTGCTGCAATCAGACGACCGTTCGATTGCACACGGAGCGATCCATGAGTTTGGAATGGCCGGCGCGGTCAAGTGCCCTGGCTTGGTCAAATCCCCTGGCGTGGTGGTGGGCCCTGTTGACGCTGGTGAGCGGCGTAAATATCGCGGTTTGGTTCTTGCTGTACCGCTCCCTTCAGGAACCGCGGACGGGCAGTTTCGGCAGCACGTCCGGCATCGAGCTCATGCTCCTTCTGTGTGCGGCATATGTTTTTGGCTGCGCATTCAGATCGTTCCTTCCGCGCGCCGATGTTCAACGGATCTGCTTGTTCGACACCTGGCTGTCGAGCGCCCTGGTCGGACGGTCGGTCGCGACCGTGGCCGAGATCTGCTTCGCGGCGCAATGGGCGATTGTCCTGCATCACCTGGGTACGATTTCGGGAGCGGGCACCACCTTGAACGCCGCGTGGGTGATCGTGCCGTTGATACTTATCGCGCAATGCTTTTCATGGCATGCGGTGCTCACCAAGAACTACTTGGGCCACGCCATCGAAAATTCGATATGGGCGGTCACCTTCTTCATCGTTGCCGTTGGCCTGTGCCGGCTGCTGCCGGAGTTCGAGGGTACGGTCCGCGTCGTCCTCGTCGTTGCGATCATCGGGATTGCAGCCTATCTGGCATTTCTGGCGACCATCGACGTCCCGATGTATCTGACGAGATGGCGGGCCGAGGTTGCAAACGGCAGCCCGCCTCTGAGCCCGCTGGAGGGTCTCCGTGACGCGCGCGTTCGTTGGGTGGTGACGCACGATATCGCCGAGTGGAAGGACGAGATTGCCTGGATGTCGCTTTATTTCAGTGCGGCGGTCTGGGCCAGCCTCGCGATGTGCGTTTTCTACTCATTCGAGGGCCTTTCGCGCTTTCGCACCGGTGCGACGGTGGGAAGCTGGCTCTTGAATTGACGGTCGTCGTCAGCCGGCAGCCCCCACTCACGGCACGCCCTGATTGGGTCCTGCCTTCAACTTGGTTTGGGATCGCCAAATCAGGGACCGATGGCAAGCGATGCCGCACCGTCGCTGCGCTTAACTCCGCCTCAACGGGCAGCGCGGAGCATCGGCACGATCGGCGGCGACGACCCCGCCTGGATCGTGCCCAGCGCCTCGAACCCATGGCGTCGATACAGCGAAATATTGGCCGGATTGGTCGATTCCAGGTAGGCGGGCGCGTGCTCGCGGTCCCATCGTGCCAGCGCATGCTGCAGCAAGGCCGAGCCGAGGCCCCTGCCCTGACGGGCGGGCTCGACGCCGATCAGCGGCAAATACCAATGCGGCTCGCGCGGATGGTAGCCGCCCATCTGCTCGAACACGCCGAACACCTCCGCTTGCCGCTCGGCCGCAATGCTCCGCTCCATGATCGCCGCCATCGCCTCCTCGTCGAGACCGACGCCCGGCGGCAGCCATAGCGCTGCCCCAGCGAAGTCGTCGACCTGGTGACCGGTGCCTCCGGCAAAGGCCCGTCCTCCGAAGGCCTGCACGACCGCTGGAAAATGGGCGAGATACTGTGCCGGATCGGGATAGGCCCAGCGCGAGACCGGATCTGCACTGAAAGCAAGGACGAGGGTTGCGACCGCGCGCTGCGCCTCGGAAGGCGCCGTCTCCTTCACCGTCGACATGGCTTCCTCGCGCGTCGCATCCATCATGCGCGTCCCGTCGCCCCGAATCGCAGGTCTGGACAAAACGCTTTCCGTTAGAGGTAGTCTTCCGGCTGCCCCATACCCAATGTACTTCAGCCAAATGCAAAAGCCATCGGCTTACGCAGCCCCTCGGGCGAGCGGGTGAACACCTCGACGCCGGTTTCGGCGACGCCGTAGCGTCTTTCTTCCTTAGCTCGGGATGAGCTACTATTCGGGCGCAGGCCGCGGGGGCGAATCGCTGTACCGTTTCGAAGATTGCATGCTTGACACGGGCAGGCGCGAACTGCGCCGTGAACGCGGACTTGTGCCCATCGAGCCGCGGGTGTCCGACCCGCTCGAATGCCTGATCCGAAATCGCGACCATATGGTCAGCAAGGACGATCTCCCGACCGGGCCTTGCAGCGCGAATCCTCCCTGCCGATACAGAGTTCCGCCTATCGCCAGGCAGACCGGCGCGTTCCTGCAACCCCAGAGGCTGCAGGGCGAACCTGGAAGAACCGATGAGTGACATCCGAAAATGGCTGACCGGCCTCGGGCTGGAGCGCTTTGCAGACGCATTCGAGCGCGAGGAGCTGACGCCCGTCCATTTGCCCAAGCTGAGCGATGATGAGTTGAAAGATCTTGGGCTACCCCTCGGACCGCGCAAGACGATTCGCGAGGCGATCGAGGCTCTCCGGGCCAGCGACACGATTTCGCCGCCACGTTCTCAGCATGCCGACGTTCTTAAGCTCTCTTCCGAGAAGATCCCTGTATCGACGGTCACGCCGGAAGGGGAGCGTCGTCACCTCACCGTTTTGTTCTGCGACATGGTCGGCTTTACCGAGCTTGCTTATCGACTCGATCCCGAAATCTTGCAGGAGATTGTTCGGCGCTATCAGGATCACTGTGCGGTGTGCATCACCCGTTACGAGGGCTACATCTATCAAAAACAGGGCGATGGCATCGTGGCTTTTTTCGGCTATCCGCTCGCGCACGAGGGCGAAGCTGAGCGCGCAATTCACGCCGGGCTCGAGATCGTCGCGGCCTTGCCAAAGCTCGACCTGCCCGATGCCGGCCGCATTGCGGTGCGCATCGGCATCGCCACCGGTCTGGTGGTCGTATCATCGGCAGAAATACCCGCGGTGGGCGAGACTATGAACCTTGCTTCTCGGCTGCAAGGCATCGCTCAGCCCGGCGATATCGTGGTGAGCGAACAGGTGCATCGCTTAGCCGGCGGCACATTTGACTACGAAGACATGGGCGAACAGGCGTTCAAGGGTATTGCCCAGCGTACTCGTGCCTATCGCATAGTCGGCATGAGTGAAGCCACCAGCCGCTTCGAGGCGGCCACTCAGGAAGGAATCACTCCCCTGGTGGGTCGCGAGCAAGAGCTTGGCCTGCTGTTGGAGCGCTGGGCGTTGGCGCAGGACGGCGAAGGCCAGGTTGTGCAGCTCTGTGGCGAGCCGGGCATCGGCAAGAGCCGCATCCTGACAGCGCTGCGCGCCCGGCTCGAGGCGCAAGGCGTGCAAGCCGTGCGATTTCAATGCTCGCCCTATTATGTCAACACCACCTTATGGCCGAGCATCGACAACTTCGAGCGGGCGTTGAAGTTCGGTCGCGATGAGGCGGCCGAATCCAAGCTCGATAAGCTCGAAGCGTTGGTCGTCGCCGATTGCGGGCGGCCGCTCGCCGACGTTCGCTTCATTGCCTCCATGCTGTCGATTACCTGCGAAGAACGCTACGGGGCAATCACTATCACACCGCAGAAGCACAAGGACGAAACGCTGCGCAGCCTGGTCGACCTCGCGGAAGCGGTTGCGCACAAGCAACCCACCCTGATGGTCTACGAGGACTTGCATTGGGCCGATCCGAGCTCGCTCGAAGTTCTCGATCTGCTGATCGACCGGGTGCGCAGTTTCCCGCTCCTGGTCGTGCTCACGTATCGGCCCGAATTTCAGCCGCGCTGGGGAGCGCACGGGCATGTCGCGGGCTTGAACATGTCCAAGCTCACCCGTGCACAGAGCAGCGCCATGGTCTCCAAGCTCGCCAACAGCAAGGCGCTACCAGCGGAGCTGATGCAGCAAATCCTCGCCAAGGCCGACGGAGTGCCGCTGTTCGTCGAAGAGCTGACCAAGTCGATCCTCGAGTCGAGCCAGCTGAAGGTACAGGGCGATCGCTATGAGTACGCGGACACAACCCGCAGCATCACCATTCCAGCCACGCTGCGCGACTCGTTGATGGCGCGACTGGATCGGTACATGCCGGTGAAAGAGATCGCCCAGATCGGCGCGGCCATCGGGCGGGAGTTCAGCTATGAGGTGATCGCGGCCGTGTCGCCACGATCAAAGACCGAGTTGGACGACTCTTTGGAACGTCTCACCGCTTCGGGGCTGGCGTTTTGCAGAGGCAAGCCACCGGAAGCGACCTACACGTTCAAGCACGCGCTGGTGCAGGACGCGGCGTACGATTCGTTGCTCAAGAGCCGAAGGCAGGAGCTACACCGCAAGATCGCGCGGGTACTCGAAGAGCGCTTTCCGAACATCAAGAATACGGAGCCCGAGATCGTCGCACACCATTTCACCGAGGCCGGGCTTGCCAGCGAAGCGATCGGTTATTGGCGCCGGGCCGGTCAAGTGGCAAACCTGCGGGCGGCCAGCCTCGAGGCGGTCAACTCCTTTGAGCGGGCGATAGGTCTCCTAGAAGAGCTGCCGGAGAGCACGTTCACGCTGGAGCAAGGCTTTGATATTCGCTTTGAGCTGCGTGGACCGTTGGTCCTGCTCGGCGAGATGCCGACGGCGTTGAAGCGCCTGCGCGAGGCCGCAGCTCTGGCCGAGCGGTTGGACGACGACCGCCGGCGACAGCGCGTCGCCGCCTTCATGACAACCGTCTACGCCGATCTTGGCGAGTTGGACGCCGCACTGGTGTCGGGGGGTCGCGCGCTCGAGGTCGCCAATCGCGTGGGAGACCTGAGATTGCGTATCGTCACCACGACTTATCTGGAGCAGACGCACTACTTCCGGAGTGATTACGAGCGCGTCGTCGAACTCGCGATCGAGAACCTTGCGGCATTTCCGGCCGACTGGATCGACGAGTACTCTGGGCTTACCGCGCCGCCGCCAGTCTATGATCGCTGCTGGCTGGTCGCGGGCCTCGCCCAACTCGGCAGATTCCACGAGGCGGCCGAGCACCAGGCCGATGCGACCCAGCTTGCCGGCGCGCGGCAGGATGTCTACAGCATTGGCTTGCCCGATTTCGCCGCCGGTACGCTGCACCTCATCAAGGGCGACTGGACAGAAGCAAGATCGCTGATCGAACATTGGATCGTCGTCAGCCGTGCCGCGAACAACGTCTTCCTGCTGCCGTTCGCAATCGCCTATTCGGCCTGGGCTCTGGCGCAACTCGGCGATAAGAGCGAGGCGGTGAAGCGACTGCGTGAGGGCGAACAGCTCCTCGATGGTTACGCGGCAAGAGGGTTTATCGGGCATCTCGGCTGGTTCTATCATTGCCTCGGTCGCGCCTGCCGGCTCCTCGGCCGGCTCGACGAGGCGCAGCGGTTCGCAGACCGCGCGGTCAAATTCTCCTCGGCCCAACCCGGGTTCGAGGCCCATGCGCTGCACCTCCTCGGCGACGTCGCGACCGAGCCCAGCCGGTTTGATGCCGAGCGCGGCGAGACCCACTACCGCACGGCGCTGGCGCTCGCCGAAGCATGCGGCATGCGCCCCCTCATCGCCCATTGCCACCTCGGCCTCGGCAAGCTTTGCCAGCGCGCGGGCAAGAGCGAGCAGGTGCGGGACCACCTCGCCGCGGCCATGGCGATGTACCGCGAGATGAACATGACATACTGGCTTGAGCAGACCGAAGCGGAGACGCCCCAGCTGCAGTAATCTGCTTGCGGCTTCCCGGAGGCTGGTCGTCGAATGGGCCTCCGATCACGGCGCTGCAGTCGCAAACGAATCGCGCGCAATCATGCCGTGCAGCGCTGCGCCAGCCGCGCAATAGGCGGGCGGCGCAGCAGTACCAACACACCGGGGCACCGGCCGCTATGCCCGCCCGCCATTGACCCGATACGGCGGCTTGTCGAGCCCCTTGGGCGAGCGGGTGAAGACCTCGACGCCGGTCTCGGTCACGCCGACGGTGTGCTCGAACTGCGCCGAGAGCGAGCGGTCGCGCGTCACCGCCGTCCACCCATCGGACAGCACCTTCACGTGCGGGCGCCCGAGATTGATCATGGGCTCGATCGTGAACAGCATGCCGGGCTTGAGCACGAGGCCTTCGGCCGGGCGGCCGACATGCACGATGTTGGGCTCGTCGTGGAACAGCCGCCCGAGCCCGTGGCCGCAGAAGTCACGCACTACGCTCATGTGCTGCGGCTCGACATACGACTGGATGGCGGCACCGATGTCGCCGGTGGTGCCGCCCGGCCGCACCGCCGCGATGCCGCGCATCATCGCCTCGTAGGTGACCTCGATCAGCCGCTCGGCGCGGCGCGGGATCTCGCCGATCGCGTACATGCGGCTCGAATCGCCGTGCCAGCCGTCAAGGATCAAGGTCACGTCGATGTTGACGATGTCGCCTTCCTTGAGCGGCTTCTCGTTCGGGATGCCGTGGCAGACCACGTGGTTGATCGAGGTGCAGGTCGCCCTGCGGTAGCCGCGGTACATCATCGTCGCCGGGTAGGCGCCGTGATCCATGCCGAACTCGAACACCAGCCGATCGATGCGCTCCGTCGGCACGCCGGGCTTCACCTCGACGGCGAGCATATCGAGGCATTCGGCCACCAGCCGCCCGGCCTTGCGCATGCTGGCAAAGGCGTCCGCGCTGTAGAGCTTGATCTGTCCGTTCTTGCGCAGCGGCGCGACCGCCGCATCCACGTAGGTCATTGTCCGGTCCTCGGGCGGCAATTTAGGGAGCGCGGGCGGGGACGCAAGTCATTCGAGGGCCTGAGCCGTGGCTCTACCAGCGACCGCGCCCGCTTCGAATCGCCCGGGGCAGCGAGCGCCCCGGGCGGCGGCCATCCTTCGAGACGCCGCGCGTTCCGCGCGGCTCCTTAAGGGTGAGGGGTGGAGCAAGCCGCGCACGGTGACCTCATCCTGAAGGAGCGTCGCGTGAGCGACGCGTCTCCGAGGATGGCCGCATATTCAACGCCGCTCGCTGTCGACGATCGGCACCGGCCGCCCGAGCGCAATGCCTTCGAGCGAAGGCACGCAGGTATAGGCGATCGCCTCGACGCCGCGGGCGCGTGCCCGGAGCAGCGCAGTCGCGTAGCCCGGGTCGATGTCGCGCGCCGGCGCAAAGCGCGTCGCCGAAGCGATCTGGATCAGGAACAACAGCACCGCGCGGGCGCCGCCCGCCACCATGGCGGCAAGCTCGTCCATGTGGCGGGCGCCGCGCGCCGTCACGCTGTCGGGAAACTCGGCGAGGCCCGGCTGGCGCATCAGGTGCACGTTCTTGACCTCGACGTAACACGGGCCGCGCTCGGGGCAGTGCAGGAAGAAATCGACCCGGGAGTTGCTACCGTAGCGGAACTCGCGCCGCAGCGACGGGTAGCCGGCGCATTCCGGAATGCGCGCCGCGACAAGCGCCTCGTTTACCAGCCGGTTGGGATGCGCGGTATTGACGCCGACGAGCTCGGGGCCGGCGCCGAGATCGACCTCGACCAGCTCCCACCCATAGGGGAGCTTGCGTTTCGGGTCGTCCGATTTCGACAGCCACACGCGCGCTCCGGGCGTCGCGAGCCCGGTCATCGCGCCCGGATTGGCCACATGCGCGGTAATCGCTTCGCCCGATGGTAGCACCACGTCGGCGAGGAAGCGCTTGTAGCGCCGCACCAGGATGGCCGGGATGAGCGGAGAGGCGAAGCGCATGGATGTTGCGGCGGCAGGGCGGCGATTGCTTCGTCGCTGACGCTCCTCGCACTGACGGCGGCCATCACGCTGCGATGCGTCCGCCGAGTTCGTCGTCGATATGGGTGCGCACGATGTCGTCGAAGGAAGCCTCGGCCGTAAAGCCGAGCTCGCGCGCGCGGCGCGCGTCGATGCGCTGCGCCCAGCCTTCGACGATGCGCATCACCAGCTCGTCCGGCTCGCGGCGGATGCGGGCCGCGACCTTGTCGCCGGCGATGCGGCGCAGGGCGTCGATCTGCTCGCCGACCGTGCAATTGGTGCCCGGCATCGTCAGGTTGATGCGCGGGCCGAGCTGTGCGCGCGTCAATCCTGCTGCATGGATCAGGAAGCCGACCGCGGAGCGCGGGCTGGCGTGGGTGTGGCGCACGCTCTCCTCGACCGGCAGCACCGCCTCCTGTCCGGCGAGCGGCTCGCGGATGATGCCGGAGAAGAAGCCGGAGGCCGCCTTGTTGGGCTTGCCGGGGCGCACGCAGATCGTCGGCAGCCGGATGCCGACACCGTCGAGGAAGCCGCGGCGGTTGTAGTCGGCGAGCAGGAGCTCGCCGATCGCCTTCTGGGTGCCGTAGGAGGTGAGCGGGGTTAAGTGGAACTCGTCCGGGATCGAGTGCGGGAACGGCGCCCCGAACACCGCGATCGACGAGGTGTAGACGACCTTCGGGTGATAGCCGTCGCCGGCGCGGCGGATCATCTCCAGGAGGCCGAGCGTGCCGAGGAGGTTGATGCGGTAGCCCTTGTCGAAATCGGTCTCCGCCTCGCCGGAAACGATCGCGGCGAGGTGGAAGATCACGTCGGGCCGGCCGGCGATCGCTTTCTTGGCTTCGGCGGTGTCCGAAATGTCGGCCGCGCGCGCCTCGACCCTGCCGCCAAAGCCGGCGGGCTTTGCGGGCGCAACCACGTCGAGCAGGGTGAGCTTGTCGATCGCCTCGCCGTTGAGCCCGCCGTCGCGGGTGAGCCGCTCGGTCAGCTTGCGGCCGATCATGCCGGCCGCCCCGATGATCAGAATATGCACGCTGTGCTCCCTGGCTGCCAAAGGCGAAGTGAGCCTATATCGCGGTCAAGTTCAAGCGGCGTAAGCCTCATGCTGCGCTGTCATTGCAATGAGCGTCAGCCAATCCCGAAATCGCACTGCCGCCTGGATTGTTTCGCTTCGCTCGCAATGACGGCTTGCGCGTAATCACGCGCTTGTACCTGAAACCGTCGTCTGCTTACCTGAGCCCTTGCGTCGCACGGGAGTGCTCATGCCTTTGCCGGACGCCTTGCGAGATCGCCTCGCCCTGCCGGCGATTGCGGCGCCGATGTTCCTGGTCTCCGGCCCCGACCTGGTGGTCGAGACCTGTCGGGCCGGATTGATCGGCACCTTCCCGTCGCTCAACCAGCGTACTACCGAGGGCTACGCAGCCTGGCTCGAGGAGATCGAGCAAAAGCTCGCGCCCAACGGCGGCGAGCGGCCGGCGCCGTTCGGCGTCAACCTGATCGTGCACAAGAGCAATCCGCGCGTCGCCGCCGATCTCGAGGTCACGGTCAAGCACCGCGTGCCGGTGGTGATCACCTCGCTCGGCGCCAACGCCGAGGTGGTCGCGGCCGTGCACGGCTACGGCGGGCTCGTGTTCCACGACGTCATCAACATGCGCCACGCCGAGAAGGCGGCGGCCGCCGGCGTCGACGGGTTGATCCCGGTCTGCGCCGGCGCCGGCGGGCACGCCGGCACCATCAGCCCGTTCGCGCTGGTGGCGGAGATCCGCGCGTTCTTCGACAAGACCATCATCCTGTCGGGCGCGATCTCGACCGGCCGGCAGGTCGCGGCGGCGCTGATGCTGGGTGCCGACATCGCCTATCTCGGCACGCGCTTCATCGCCACGCGCGAGAGCCTGGCGGCGGATGCGTTCAAGCAGATGATCGTCAATGCGCGCGCGGGCGACATCGTCTACACGCCGGCGATCAGCGGCGTCGCCGGCAATTTCCTGCGCCAAAGCTTGATCGAGGCCGGCTTCGATCCCGACAACATGCCGCCGAAGCCGGAAATGAACATGGACCGCGAGAAGCGCGAGAAGAAGGCGTGGAAGCACGTCTGGTCGGCCGGCCAGGGGGTAGGCTCGATCGCCGACGTGCCGACGGTCGCCGAACTGTGCGCGCGGCTGAAGCGCGAGTACGCCGAGGCCTGCGCGACGCTGCCGCGTGTTGCACCGCCTGTAGCCCGGATGAGCGAAGCGACATCCGGGATGGGCTTCTCAATAGCATGAAGCCCGCGATGCCCCGGCAGCAGCCGAGCAATTGGCACCTTCGGTGACGTCGATTCGCGGATTTCGCTTCGCTCATCCGGGCTACATTCACAGCGCAAACCCGCCGTCGGCGAGGTGCACCTGCCCGGTGGTGTAGCTCGACTCGTCGGAGGCGAGGTAGACCGCGAGCGCCGCGATCTCCTCCGCGGTGCCGAGCCGGCCCATCGGCTGGCGGTCGATGAACGCCTGCCGCACCGCGTCGAGCGACTGGCCGGTGGCCTTGGCCTGCGCGGCGATGCGCTCGTCGAGCGAAGGCGACTGGATGGTGCCGGGCGCGATCGCGTTGGCGCGGATGCCGCGCCTGATGAAGTCGGCGGCCACCGCCTTGGTGAGCCCGATCACCGCCGCCTTGGTGGCGCCGTAGACGTAGCGGTTGGGGATGCCGCGCACCGACGAGGCGCCCGACGCGATGGTGATGATCGAGCCGCCGCCCTTGTCCAGCATGCCGGGCAGGAAGGCGCGGGTGGTACGGTGCATGGATTTGACGTTGATGTCGAACGAGCGGTCCCACTCCTCGTCGCTGACGTCGAGCACGGTGCCGTGGTGGACGAAGCCGGCGCAATTGACCAGGACGTCGATGGGCGCGAATTCCTTGGCGAGCGCGTTCACCTCCGGGGTCGAGCGCACGTCGAGCCGGCGCAGCGTCGCGCCGGTGAGACCGGCAAGCTTCGCCTCGTCGACGTCGGTCGCGATCACCTTGGCGCTTTCCCGGACGAACGCCTCCGCGATGGCGCGGCCGATACCCTGTCCGGCTGCGGTGATGAACGCCGTTTTGTTTTGTAACCGTCCCGCCATGTGCGTCTCCCGTTCAAGCGCTTGCTCTGCCCCTCGTCCGCAAGGAGCGCCCGCAGGGCGCTGCGCGACGCTCCTTCAGGAGGAGGGCAGTGTAGCGTCACGCAATGTCTTCACCATATGCACGACCCGGCGGTCGGGCATCTGTTCGACCTGCTCGACCGCATAGCCGTGGCGGCGGTACCAGGCAATGTTGGCGCTCAAGGGCTCGCCAGTATAGAGGCGCATCACGCGCCGCCCGAGCGCGGTCGCCCTCGCTTCCGCGGCCGCCAGCAACCTGCGGCCGAGGCCGCGCCCCTGCACCCGCGGGTGGGTCGCCACGCTCCAGATCAGAAGGTCGTCCGGCCGTGGCTCGAGGATGAGGGCGCCCTCGATGCCATCGCCGCCTTCCGCGAGCCAGACGTCGTAGCGCGAGACGATTTCGCGGTAGTCAGCCAATAGCGGGAGCGGCTCGACGCCGAGGATCTCGCGGTTGCGCGCATAGGCGGCGCGCTGCAGCGCCGTCAGCGCCTCGACGTCGGCCGCGGTTGCGCGACGCAGTCCCGCCGTCATGCGCGGGCGAGCAATCGCAACGGCGATTGCGAGGGTTGTCCCGCGCATCCACGTCTTTCCGCCCATGGCGTGCAGCGACAAAGACGTGGATGGCCGCGACAAGCCGGACAAGCCCGGCCATGACGAGAAGCAATTTGCAACTGCGTCATTGCCCAGCCGTCATCAGCGCCAAAAGGCTGGTCTTCTGCCGGCCGGCGGCGTCGAAATTCGCCGGCGCTAGCCAGCGCTCGAACGCGGCCTTGCGGGCCGGCCACTCGCTGTCGAGCATCGAGAACCAGGCGGTGTCGCGGTTGCGTCCCTTGATGATGAGGTGCTGGCGGAACACGCCTTCGAACGTGAAGCCGAAGCGCTCGGCGGCGCGTCGCGACGGCGCATTGAGCGCGTTGCATTTCCACTCGTAGCGGCGATAGCCGAGCGTTTCGAACACGTAGCGCGCCAGAAGGTACTGCGCCTCGGTCGCCAGCGGGGTGCGCTGCAGCACCGGGCTGTAGACGATGTGGCCGACCTCGATCACCCGCATCGCCGGCCGGATCTCCATCAGCGTCGCGATCCCGACCGCGCGACCGTCCGCATCGATGACCGCATAGGCGTAGGGGTCGGCGAGCGCGGCGCGCTCCGGTACCCAGGCGAGGAACGCGGTCTGCTCGGCAAACGGGCCATAGCCCATGTAGGACCACAGCGCATCAGCCCCTTTCGTCACTCCCCACAGGTCGGCGGCGTGGCGCGGCTCGAGCTTCTCGACCCGGCCGAAGCGCCCCGGCAGCACGACCGGTTGCGGCGCCGCCGCCGGCGTCGCGTCGACCGGCTTGCCGACCGGCCGGCCCGTCCCCGGTTCCGGCTCGCTCGCGAGGCTCACGCGAGCCCTCTCGAGTAGGAGCTGAGCAGCTTGTTCATCTCGGCGGAGGGCGCGGCGTCCTTGAAGCCGTCGAAGCTTCCGTTCTCGACGATGGTCTTGGTGGCGCGGATGAAGCCGCCCCAGGCCGCGCGCGCCATCGAGCCGCCGATGCTGATGCGGCGCACGCCGAGTTCGGCCAGATCCTTGACGGTGAGCGGCGATGGCGTGCCCATCAGCACGTTGACGGGCTTGGGCGCGACCGCCTTGACCACGGCGGCGATCTGCTCGCGCGTCGAGATGCCCGGCGCATACAGGCAGTCGGCGCCGACATTGGCATAGGCGACCAGCCGGCGGATCATCTCGTCGAGGTCCGGCACGCCGCGGATCAAACCTTCGGCGCGGCCGACCAGCAGGACGTCACCACCGCTCTTGTCGATCGCTTCGCGCGCGGCGCGCACGCGCGCCACCGCTTGGTCGAACGGATAGAGCGGCTTTGCCCGGTCATTGGTGAAGTCCTCGACCGAGAGGCCGGCGACGCCGGTGTCGACACACAGCCGCACGCCTTCGGCGACCGCGGCCGGCTCGTGCGCATGCGCGCCCTCGTAGTCGGCGTTCACGGGCAGGTCGGTCGCCTCCACGATCGATCGGATATGGGCCAGCATCTCCTCGCGCGGCGTCCCGCCGTCGGCATAGCCCATGGCCCAGGCGGCACCGGCGCTGGTCGTCGCCAGCGCCTTGAAGCCCTGGCTCTTGAGGTAGCGCGCGCTGCCCACATCCCACGGATTGGGAATGACGAAGCAGCCGCTCTGGTGCAGCTCACGGAAAACGCGGCGCTTGTCGGCGGTCGAAGCCATGGCGATCCCCTTGTCCGGTGAGCGGCCTGGTGTGCCGCCCCGCGCAGTTCTATCGCGCCCGATTGCAGGCGTCTCGTCAAACTCGCTGATGCCGGCATCAGCGCCCTTGATGCTGGCGTATCTCTGGTCAGGCGCCCGGCGAAATACGAGGCGTCCACGTTCCGCTTTTGCTCGATGCAGGCTACAGTCGCGGCCTTGAGAACAACGAGGAGCTGGAACCATGCCGAGTTCGGTGAAGGACATGCTTGCGGCCGCCAACGCCGCCGTACCCAGGATCGGTGTCGCGGAGGCGCAGGCGCTGATCGACAAGGGCGACGTAATGGTGGTGGACGTGCGCGACGGCACCGAGGTCGCCGCCAGCGGCAAGGTGCCGGGTGCGCTCAACGTCTCGCGCGGCTTGCTCGAGTTCAAGGCGGACCCGGAGTCGCCTTACTTCGACAAGGCGTTCAGCAAGGACAAGACCGTCGTGCTCTATTGCGCCTCCGGCGGCCGGTCGGCACTTGCCGGCAAGGTATTGCAGGACTTCGGCTACAAGGACGTTCGCAACCTCGGCGCCTTCAAGGACTGGGTCGAGGGCGGCGGCAAGGTGGAGAAGTAACGACCATCGACGGGAAGGGCGCCCATGGCGTGAAGCGCGATTGCGCGCCTCGCCGCCGAGTCAGCCGGCCAGCGCGGCGCGCGACAACACCAACACGGTTGCGAGCAGGGTGACGGTAAAACCGGAGAACACGGTCACGTTGAGGTCCATCAGCCGGTGCCGCTGACCGAGCCGGACCGGAAGCGGCGGATAGCCGTTGCTGTCGAACGTGCTGCCGCCGTAGAGCCTCATGGTGAACAGCGCCAGAAAGAAGGCCACGTAAATGATTACCGCGAAGGCCGCGGCAAGATAAAGCCGCGCACTGGCGTGCGGCCCCGGCGCCCAGATCAGCACCAACGCCAGTACGCCGAAACCTGCGTAGCTCGCGACCTGCCAGACGACATGGAAGCGCGCATGCGGCGTCCAGGCCGGATTGGTCGCGTGCGTCTTATTGATGTCGGCCAGCACGGTGACGAGGGCGTATCCGACCGTGACCAGCGTGAGCAGGATGCGCGCGAGCAGATTGCCATCGGTGAAGATTTCCATCGCTCCCTCCTTCGGTGTCCCGACGCTGCGGGCGCAAGTGACGTTAGGCGGATCCGACGGCCGCGATTAGTCCTCCTCCAATGGATTGACTGTCCCGAATATGAGACAATAACCGGCGCAATTTCGAGCCGCGGGGAGGCCATGAGCGCGCGCGTTGACGATCCGAGGCTGTTCTTCGAGGTGGCGAAGGCCGGCACCATCACGGCGGCGGCGCGACGGTTGCAATTGCCGAAATCGACCGTCAGCCGCCGGCTGATCCAATTCGAGGAAAGCCTTGGCGTTAGGCTGTTCCACAAGACGACGCGCAAGATCACGCTGACGGCGCTCGGCGAACGTTATCTCGAGCGCTGCGAGCGGGTGGTGCACGAGATCGAGGAGACGCGCCATTTTATCGATTCCATCACCACCAAGGCAAGCGGTGTGCTCCGCGTAACGATGCCGACCGATATCGGGATTCATTGGCTGGCAGATTTCTTCGTCGCTTTCGCGCGTCGCCACCCCCAGGTGAAGCTCGCCCTCGATTTTACCGGGCGCCGGGTGGACCTGGTCGCCGAGCGCTTCGATGTTGCGATCCGCGCGGGCGCGCTGCAGAGCTCTGGCATGGTGGTGCGAAGGCTCGCAAGTCTCGATCGCCCGCTTTATGCCAGTCCCGACTATCTGCGCGCCGCGGGCACGCCACGCTCGCCCACGGATCTCGCCCAGCATTGTTTCGTCATGCTCGAGGCGCACGTGCATCCGCGCCCCGAGGTCGACCTTGTCCATCGCGGCGGCCGCAAGGTCGAGCGCGTTACGATGCAGGGGCCGATCGTGTCGAATTCGCTTGGGATGGTGCGCGCGCTCACCATTGCCGGCGGCGGCATTGGTTTCATTCCGGCGCGCATGTGCGCCGAGGACGCCGGAAAGGGACACCTGATACGTGTGCTGCCGGCTTGGGCGGCGAGACCCATCGACTTCCACTACGTCATTTCGTCCCGCAAGCTGCTCCCTGCAGGGACCCGTCTTTTCGTCGAAGAATTGGTCGCCCACTTCGACGCGCTGAGCCGCGCCGTCAGACCCAACGCCCGCAACACCCTCGCCTAGCCGGCGCCAACGGATCAACGCAGCGCCGAGCCCGCGATCACCTCCGCGACCGATCGCGCAGCCGCCCCGGCCAGCAACGGCCGCACTTTTTCGGCGAACCAGGGCGCCGCCACATTCCTGGAGATGGCGTCGAGCGCCTCGCGGGTATCGAATGTGACAACCAGGATCGCGGCATCGTCGCCGGCTCGCATCAGCGCGTAGCCGCGAAAGCCGGGATTTTCTCGAAGCATCGGCTCGAAGGCCTCGAACTTGCGCGCAAGCTCCGCCCAGTCAGTGGATTTCTGTAGGGGCAGGTGATTGACGACGGCATGCATGGCGGCGTCTCTTGGTGAGCGGTGCTTTTCAGCCAGACTTTCACGATGACGGGAATTGTTTTCGGTAAGGCCTCAGGCTTTCCGACGTGATCGCCGCCAGTGCCGTTCGAATTTCTGCTGCTCACTGCGGACCAGGTCGCACGCTTTCTCGGCGGCGACCAGCAGCCAGATCGGATCGCGATCCTTCAGGTGCTTGCGAATCTCGGCCCTCGTCGAATCTTTGCCAGTCCCGAGATGAACGTTGGCGAGCTCATGGCTCATCAGGCCGAGCATGCGCGGATCGAGAAGAATGTCGCCCTGGTATTCCAGCTCCAGCTTGCGGCTGTTGGCGGACAGGCGCCTGATCACGAGCCCCTTCTTGCCGTCGACCCGATACCACGGGTCCGGCGCACGGAAACGTCCGGCGGCGATCTTGCCCGAGAGAATTCCTCCGGCCGCACCGCGCGCATACCCCCATGCCGATGGGACAAGTGCCTTAACTTCCCGCACGAGGGATCCGCCCCGCCACTCGGCGTGCGCCCGCCAGCGCGGACGACCGAGACTTCCGGTTCCGGCGCTGCTCCGCCAGAACTCGATCTTGAGGTTCTTCTCAGGCATCGCCTTCTGCACGGCCTTGCGGTAGGGCGCTGGGGGATTCGTCTCGGCGTCGTCTGGCTCTGCTCCCTGCTGCTTCGCTTCCCGCGCCTTCGCAAGCTTCTTGGCAATCTTGGCCCAGAAGTCCGCACGTTCGATCGGGTCCACGGCAAATTGCTCGCGCAGCCACGCATGGTCGCCATCGAGCACGAACGGCGCCGGGTTTTTCAACCCATCGCCGTATCCCTCCAGGATGATCGCGCAGACTTGCGCAGGCCCGACGCGCGCGGAACCCGGCGCGAGCACGGCGCTAGCCGCCAAGCGAACAATGTCCAGCCCGTACGGCATGTGCGCCGCCTCGTCGAAATCGTTCACGCCCCAGACCAGCCGAGCCTCCTGGTCGCGCCAGACGCCGTAGTTTTCGAGATGGATGTCGCCCACCGCCAGGACTTCGGGCTCATCCATGTCGCTGCGATAGAACTTGTGGGCGGTTTCAGCCCAGCGCCAATAGGTTGCCCGCAGGAACGGGAACGCGCCCGAGCTCATCTTTTCGTGCTTCTCCACAATATCTTGCTTGAGAATCTCCCGTACGAGTTTCGCATCGAGGCCGGATCGTGTGAGCGCTCTCTTCAGCCACTCTTCGTACGCCTCTGTCGAGGCAACAATGTCCTTGCCCTTGGCCATGCGGCTACTCCCAGCAACCAGGCCAGCCCGGTGCGCATTCGCATTGCGCGCAAGGCGAGCCGAGATGCGAGATCTTCGTCAGTGATTATCCCGCGGAATGCCCGACGTTTGCGCCACGCGCTGGAACTTGACCGCGGGCCTGAGCACCATGCCGTCGCCGAGCTGCTCGACCATCCCGCGCTGGATTTCCTGCCACGGCGTCTGGCTCTGGGGATAGCGGTAGCCGCCGCGCGCCTGCAGGTCGGCACGACGCTGCGCCAGCTCAGCGTCCGAGATCAGGATGTTGGCGGTTCCCTTATTGAGGTCGATGCGCACGCGATCGCCGGTCTTGAGCAGCGCAAGCCCGCCGCCCACTGCCGCTTCCGGGGAAGCGTTGAGGATCGACGGCGAGCCCGACGTGCCTGACTGGCGGCCGTCCCCGATGCATGGCAGCGAGGTCACGCCCTTTTTGATCAACGCCGCCGGCGGCTGCATGTTCACCACCTCGGCGGCGCCCGGATAGCCGACCGCGCCGGCGCCGCGGATGAACAGCATCGTGTGCTCGTCGATGCCGAGCGCGGGATCCTCGATGCGGTGGTGGTAATCCTCCGGACCGTCGAACACCACCGACTTGCCCTCGAACGCGTTCGGGTCCTTGGCATTCTTGAGGTAGCGATCACGGAACTCGTCCGAGATCACCGACAGCTTCATGATCGCGGAATCGAACAGGTTGCCGCGCAGCACCTTGAAGCCGGCCCTTTGCTTCAGCGGCTTGTCGTAGCGCCGGATCACGTCGGAGTCGCTGATCTGCGCGCCCTTGACGTTCTCCCCCATGGTCTTGCCGTTGACGGTCAAGGCGTCGGCGTGGATGCGCTTGTGCTGGAGCAGCTCGTTCATCACTGCCGGCAGGCCGCCGGCGCGGTAGTACTCCTCGCCCAGATACTTCCCGGCCGGCTGCATGTTGACCAACAGCGGCACGTCGAGCCCGAGCTTCTCCCAGTCGTCGACGTCGAGCTTCACGCCGATGTGCCTGGCGATGGCATTGATGTGGATCGGCGCATTGGTCGAGCCGCCGATCGCCGAGTTGGCGACGATGGCATTCTCGAATGCCTTGCGGGTCAGGATATCGGAGGGCTTGAGGTCCTCGTGCACGATCTCGACCGCGCGCAGCCCGGTCGCGTAGGCGACCTGGGCGCGGTCGCGATAGGGCGCCGGGATCGCCGCGCAGCCCGGCAGCGACATGCCGAGCGCCTCGGCGAGCGCGTTCATGGTCGAGGCGGTGCCCATGG